>LIDZ01004557.1_pt2 | contig 18051 bp, 17 predicted proteins | sample 644651 | NCBI WGS metagenome assembly LIDZ01 (sample SAMN03856242, study PRJNA289617) | food metagenome | isolation source: wine grapes on drying loft during traditional withering process | host: Vitis vinifera cv. Corvina | place: Italy: Gargagnago di S. Ambrogio di Valpolicella | collected 2014-01 | reverse complement strand
CTCTAACGCGGTGGGCGGCCTGTTCACTCCCTCGTTGCTGATTGGCGCGGTGCTGGGCGTGGTGATCGCCACGCTGGCGAGCCTGGCCGGCTGGCCGGTCAGCAACACCGTGGTATTCGCAGCGGTGGGGATGGGCGCGGTACTGGCGTCGGTCAGTCAGGCACCCTTGATGGCGATGCTGATGGTGCTGGAAATGACCCTCAACAGCAGCCTGTTGTTCCCCACCATGATTGCCTGCGTGCTGGCATCAATGACCGTCTACCGTTTGCAGTCCAGCAGCACCTATCCGGTGATCAAAAACCACTTCAGCCGCTCCGATGCCAAGTTCGATTTTGATAACGGCATCATCTCGCAATTTATCGTTTCTGGCGCAGCGCTGAAGCCGGAAGATACCGTCGGCAAGGCGCTGGCGGTCAGCACGTTAAAACGCGAGCGTTTTGTCTATGTGATCGGTGATGTTGGGCAGTTTCTGGGCGCGGTGTCGATCCATGATATTTCCAGAAAGGTACTGGATAAAGAGATCACGCTGGACTCGCCGGTCAGCTGCGTGGTGGACGAGGCTTTCCCGTTTATCTACGAGAATCAGACCATTACCGAAGGCTGGGAAGCCTTTGCCCGCATCACGCTGGAGCGCCTGCCGGTGCTGAATAATCCGGTGGAAAGGAAATACCTCGGCGCGCTGACCAAAACCAGCCTGATCCAGAAAGCCAAAGACTTCCTGTAAGCAGGGGCGCCCGTGGCGGGAACCCCTTGCGGATTACAGACAGTCGGCTTTGTATTCGTACTTATCGGCTTTGGCATGTTCATGAGAGTCAATGCTGACCAGTTCGGTCAGCGTCTTCTTCGGCACGGTTTGCCCGGCCATCAGCTTGCTGGCGGTCTCAATCACCGCTTCGCCTTCCTGTTTGGGATTCTGCGCAATCAGCACGTTGATGGTGCCATTTTTAAGTGCGCTCACCTCTGCCGTGGCGGCATCATAGGCCACCATTTTGACTTTTTTCGTCACACCAGCCTGGCGTAAACCGGTTATCGCGCCAATCGCGCCCTGATCGTTGGTGGAAAAAATACCGGCCAACTGAGGGTGAGCAGAAAGGGTAGAGGTGACGATTTCCGCCGCTTTTTGCGGATCGTCGCTCTGATACTGCGCACCGATATAGTTGATGCCAGGGTACTGTTTGATTTGCTCAGCAAAGCCTTTTTCACGGGCATCCTGCGCGGCTGACCCCGGCGGTTGAGTGATCACCAGCACTTCCCCCTTGCCGCCCACCAACGTATTCATCGCCTCTGCGGCCATTTTCCCGCCCTGTTGGTTATCAGAAATAATTTCCGTTTGCAGGAACGCGGCATCATTCAGCGTCTGATCCACCGTCATTACCTTAGTGCCCCGTGCGGCCAGCTGTTTCATCGGGGCTACCAGCGCCTGAGTATCCGTTGGCACAATCGCCGCCACGGCAGGTTGGGTCGCCGTCACCGCATTGACCACCGGGATCTGGCTGTCGGCGGCAAATTGATCGGGCGCGGATACCACCAGCGTGATCCCCATCTGTTTGGCTTTCTCCTGCGCGCCACACTGCAACGCCTGATAGAACGGGCTGCCCTTGACGCCAAGTACCAGCGCGACATTTTTATTCTCAGCGGCGAAACCTGTCTGCGCCACGGTCAGTGTCAAGGCGCTGCACATGGCAAATCCAACCAACTTACGCATACTCTTTCCCCTGTAATGTGACTGAAAATTAACTGCGTTGTCTTGCGCGACGTTTGAGCTGATCGATCCACACGGCGAGGATCAATACCGCGCCCATCGCCACGGTCTGCCAGAAGGGTGGGATGCCCAAAATCACAAAGCCGTTCAGCAGGATAATGGGAATAAACACCCCGATAACCGTTCCTGCCACGCTGCCAATGCCGCCGAACAGGCTGGTTCCCCCCAGCACCACGGCAGAGATGGTGGCAAGGTTATCCATGGCATGGCCTGAAATAGTGGTGGTGGAAAAGCGGGCGTTGGACATCACCGCCGCCACGCCCGCCAGCGCGCCGGAAATCATATAAATGCCGATCAGCCTGCTGCGTACGTTGATCCCCGCGCGGCGCAGTGCTTCCAGATTGGAACCCAGTGCGAAGGTATGCAGTCCGAAGCGGGTGAGGTGCAGAATAAAAGCCGCCACCGCAACGACCACAATGGCTACTACCACCAGCATCGGGACGCCTGCCAGATCGCCGCTGCCGAGAATGTCGACCAGTTTTTCCGGCATCGCCCGCACATCAACACCACCGGAGAAAATTTGCGCCAGGCCCAGCGCCATGCCGAAGGTGCCGAGGGTGACGATCAGCGCCGGAATGCGGGCCACCGCCACTAAAAAGCCGTTCACTAATCCCCACATCGCTCCGGCAAACACCGCCACCAGCGAACCCATGGCAATAGTGCCCCATCCGGCGTCGGTGGTGCCAAAGGTCGAACCCGATGCGCCGGTTAACGCCAGCATTACCTGCGCCGAAACTACCGAGGAAAACACCAGCACCGCGCCGACGGATAGATCGATGCCGGCGGCAATAATCACCCACGTCTGCCCGACCGACAGCACCAGCAAAATCGCCGCGTTGATGGTTAGCTGCGAGAGGTTATAGCCCGAGCCAAACTGCGCCGGACGCAGTATGCTGAAGGTGATAATCAGCACCAGCAGCAGGATGAAAATCCAGCCACCGCCGATCAGTCGGATCAGCTGCTCTTTTTTACCGCTAGCTTTATGTTCCGCGCTGACCGGGTTTAGCAATATTTTGCTCATAGGCTCTCCTGTGTGCTGGCGCGGGTGCCGCTGGTCATCAGTGAGACCAGGTCGTCCACCCGCAGACCGGCGATGGGCATCTGCGCCACGCTGCGTCCCAGGCGGAGCACCTCCACCCTGTCGGCAATTTCCAGCACCTGCGGCATGTTATGGCTGATTAACACCACGGCGATGCCGGTATCCCTGACCTGACGGATCAGCTGCAACACCCGTTCGGTTTGCACCACGCCAAGGGCGGCGGTCGGCTCATCCATAAAAATCACCCGACCGGCCCACATCGCCGCTCTGGCAATCGCCACCGACTGACGCTGTCCGCCAGAAAGGGAGGAGACCGGCACTGACAGCGAGCGTAAATTCACGCCGAGCCGGGCGAATTGCTCAACAGCTTTGCGGCGCATCGAGCCACGATTCAACATGCCCAGCTTGCCGGCCAGCCCACTTTTTAACTCTTCGTGACCGAGAAACAAGTTGTCTACCGGCGTCAATTCCGGTGCCAGCGCCAGATCCTGATACACCGTGGAAATACCGTATTGCTGTGCGCTGCCCGGCGAGTCAAACACCACCGGTTTGCCGTCCAGCGCCAGGCTGCCGCTGTCGGAATGGTCGGCCCCGGAAAGGATTTTGGTCAGCGTCGATTTGCCGGCGCCGTTGTCGCCAATCAGTGCACAAATCTCGCCGGGATAAACGCGAAAGCTAACCTCATCCAGCGCTTTTACGCCGCCGAAATGACGGCTGATGCCACGGGCTTCAAGAACTGGCGTACTCATAGGCCTGTTTCTCCAGCGTCATGCCAACGTTATTGGAAAAGGCGAACCACTCGTTATAGGCCGAAGCCGTCAGGCTTGCCCAGTAGGCAAAGGCGGCTTCCGGCGTGGCGAACTGCCACACCTCAACGGTTTCAAAATCGTGCTGGCCGCGAACGTGATAGTGCCCGACGCAGGTCGCGCCCTGTTGCATCGCCTGTTCGGCCAGGGCCGCCCAGCGCGCCTTTTTTCCCTGCTGTTGCGCAGCAGTCAGGCGATACCAGTGCGGGCGAGGATGGGCGTAATGGATCCAGAGACTTTCCGACATAAACACTCCTTAACAGGTTACAGGCAACAGCAGTTCAGTCAGCGGACGCAGGCGGCCAATGACATGACGGGAGGTGGTAAACATAAAATCGGCGGCTTCTTCATGGCCGGTAATCGCGCGGTCTGCCACTTCGGGACCGGCAATTTCCCAAATCCCGAGATGATGCCAGTTATGCGCCCAGTCCAGGCGATGACGACCGGCAATATTGACGTTAAGGGCCAGATCGCCCTTAAAGGCGACGTCGCACTCCACGTCATACTCCTGACGTTCGGCAGGCGTGGCTTCACACCACGCATCATTCCATTCCCAGAACGCCATAAATCCCCACTCGCGATCGATATTCGGACCGCTGCCCTTTACCGTGGCAAACTCGCGTGGCCCGATCAGCCATTCGGTGGTGAACAGGCGTGCCCAACCAGCCTGCTCAATGCGGATGGTGCCGCTGATGGCCGCGCTGAGGGTCGGCGCTTCAAAGGCACCGCTGAGATCCCACGGATGGGCAAAGCCGCTCTCCATGGCCATCGCTGGCCCGGGATGTTCCGGGGTGAACATTGCGCGAAACGACAGCAGCCAGCCCTCTTGCTCCAGCTGGTCAAAAAGTACCATCAGCTGCTGGTAATCCGCCTGCTGATAGATGGCGGGCTCGCCGGCGGTCTGTCGTTTTGCCAGAAAAGCCACCACGCAGCGTGAAGAGGCGAGCGGCTGCGAGCTGAAAACCTCGGTTTCGCCAGTCAGTAAGGTCACAGTTCCTCCCGCACTTTCATCACCGCCGCCATCAGCTCCGCCACGCGGCGCGGATCGACCGGTTTCCACCACTGTCCGTCTTCCTTCAGCCACTGGCCGATAATCGCGCCATCGGCGGAGGCAAACAGCGCCGGCACCTGAGACGGTGACAGGCCGGAGCCGACAATCACCGGTAAATTGGTGCCGCTTCGCACCTCGTTGACCTCGGTGTCGCTGGTGGGATTGCCGGTGCGGGTGCCGGTGGCGATCAGCACGTCGGCATCAAACCATTCGGCGTCGGTCGCCTGCTCGGGAATGCTGCGGTCGGCGGTAATGGCATGGGCGCCAAACTTGACGTGAACATCGGCGAAAATGGCGACATCGCGGGCGTCGATCATTGAGCGATAACGCATCGCTTCCGGGGCCGGGCCGTTGATAAAGCCTTCGTTAGCGATATAGGCATTGGCCCACTGATTAACGCGCACCCAGCGGGCCCCGACCGCTTTGGCAATCGCCAGCGCCGGAATGGCACCGTTGGCAACACAGGTAATGCCGATCGGGGTATCGACCGCCTGACGCACGGCGAGGCAGGCGGCGGTTAATGCGGCGACCGTCTCCGGGCCGATATTTTCCGGACGCGCAAAAGGCAGGTCGCTGGCGTTTTCCACAATAATGCCGTCCACGCCGCCGCGTGACAGCGTCAGCGCATCGGCCACGGCGGCGTCATATACCTCTTTCATCGCCTGGCCGTTATAGCGCGGCGCGCCGGGCAGCGGCTTCAGGTGGATCACGCCAATCACCGGTTTCTTCACCTGGAACAGCGTCTCCAGGGCGTTACTCTTCTGCGGCAGAACTTGGGGTGCGGCCATATCACTCTCTCTGTAAACGATCTTGATGGGGTCAGAAGGTCAGCGCAGGCTGGCCTGTTGAAAGGCAGCGAGCTGCTGCCGGTCAGGATAAGAGGGCTGAGCACCGGCCCGTTCGCAGCTGTAGGTGGCGGCAAACACCGCTTCGGTCAGCGCCGCATCGGGCGATTTTCCGGCCAGCAGGCAGGCAATAAACCAGCCAGCCAGACAGTCGCCTGCGCCGGTGGTGTCCACCAGCGTTGGCGTCAGCGGGTAGCGCGCCTCAATATGCGCGTTAGCGGTGGTGTAGCTGGCGCCTCTGGCACCCAGCGTGGAAACCACCGCGTTCACCCCTGCCGCCAGCAGTTGTTGCACCGGGTTTTCACCCAGTTGCGCCAGCGCGCGCTGATTACAAAACACCACTTCCGCGCCCGCCAGCAGCGGTTCAAGCGAGGCGATGCCGTCGACAAAGGTGGCGGGTTCCAGATCCAGTGACCATTTGCTGCCGCGCTGACGCGCCTGCTCAATCAGCGGCCACGCGCCTTCGCCATACACCGCGGTATGCACCCAGTCGATGCCGTCTAAAGAGAGCGATTGCACCCATTCAAGGGAGGGATAGAGCGACACGCCCGGCTCCAGCAGCAGTCGCTTCTCGCCGTGCGGTTCAATCAGCACGATGGCGCGGCAGGTGCGGCCAGGCATTTTGCGGCTGATGACTTCAATGCCCGCCTGCTGCAGGCTGAGCAGCAGGGAGTCGGCAAACAGGTCATCGCCGGTTTCCACCGCCAGTACTGGATTGCCGCCGGCCAGACGGCAGGCGAGGGCGGCATTGCTGATCACCCCACCGGCAGATTCGTTATCAATGCGTACATGCAGCTTTTCATCGGGCTGCGGGATGTGGCCCAGCTGCAGGGTGGTGTCGAGGCTGATATCGCCGACAAATAAGGCGTTACCCGCCGCCATCAGGTGCGCACCAGGTCGATGGCGAAGGCGTAGCGGTCGGCGCGGTAATGCACCACCGCGTACTCCACCGGCTGCTGTTCTGCATCGTGACTGAGGCGGCGGGCGACCAGGCTGGCAGAGCCTTTCGCCACCTTCAGGCGTCGGGCCAGTTCCGAGCTGACCAGCGCGGCACCAATGGTTTCCTGCGCGCCGGTAATGCGGCAGTCGCAATGCTGTTCCAGCCAGTCATACAGCGACTGTCGGTCCAGCCTGTCGCTGCCCGGCGGCGCGTGCAGGTCGAACAGGCCGGGTTTCAGCCAGCTGTAGGAGAGCGCCATCGGCTGGTTATCGGCATTCAGCAGGCGCGAGATGGCATAGGCCTTCTCATGTTCGCCCAGCCCCAGCGCGGCGGCGGCTTCTGCGGGCGGCGTCACCATGCGGGCGCTGAGGGTTTTATAGCTGGCGATAAAGCCACGACGGCGCATATCTTCGGCAAAGCTCGACATCTGGCTGAGCGGCTGGATAACCTGCGGCGGCAATACGATCGAGCCTTTGCCCGCCCGACGGCTGATTAGCCCTTCCTGCTCAAGCTTGTCCAGCGCCGCTCGGGCGGTGGTGCGGCTGACGCCAAACACCTGATTGAGGGCCGCTTCGGACGGCAGCACGTCGCCCTGCTTAAAGCCGCCAAATTCGATTTCACGGCGCAACCGCTCAGCAATTTGCCACCAGAGCGGCTGAGTACCGGCAACAAGCGCCTGTTGATCCCATTGCATAAACCCGATCCTGTCCGAGTGAAGTTGACTCGATAATCAAATGACATGACAACCGTGTCAATACGGGGAGGGGAGGGAAAAAGCCAGAAGAATCAGATGCTTTTATGCATTTGAATGGTGTGACATTTGCCGCTTAGTCACCAGTAAACAAGCAATTAGCGGCAGACATTCAGCGGCGCTGAATTCGGCGAAAATCGTGCGAAAATCAAGCATACGGAATTTATATGACGGCGCGCGCAATCGACCCTCGCGTGGCGTCTGTTAAGCCGGTTTACATTCCGCCAGCACCCGACCAAGGATGTCAAAAATCCGCTTATCCGCGCACTGGGAGACGTTAAAACGCATAAAATCGCCCGCGTTTTGCAGCTGGCTAAAGGTATTGCCCGGTGCCAGCACCACCCCCTCCTGCAGGCAACGGCGCGAGACGTCGGCGGCATCGGTGCCGGCGGGGAGTTGGCACCATAAGAACATCCCGGCCTGCGGCACCAGCCAGGGGATGATCCCAAGGGGTTTGAGCTGTGCGACGGTGTCGGACATCGCCTGCGCCAGCCGCAGCCGCACGGATTCCATATGCCGCCGGTAACCGCCGTCGGTTATCGCGGTCAGCAACAGTTCGGCCGCCATGCGACCGCCGCTAAAGCTGGTGGCGATTTTGAAATCGGTCAGGCTCTCAATCCAGTCGGCGCGGCCGGTGATAAACCCGCAGCGCACCGAGGCGGTGACGGTTTTTGAAAAGCTGCCGATAAAAATCACCCGCGACAGTCCGTCGAAGGCAGCGAGCCTTGGCGCGGGCGTCACTTCAAGATCGGCAAAAATATCATCCTCAATAATCACCAGATCCGCCGCATCGGCCAGCTTCAGCAACCGGTGCGCCGTGACCGGAGAAAGCGTGGCACCGGTGGGATTCTGAATGCCTGAATTGGTCAGGTACAGCCTGGGCGCGTGCTGCTGCAACGCCTGACTGAAGGCGGCAAGGTCCGGGCCGGTGGCGGTATAGGGGATGCCGATGACGTTGACCCGATGGGCCTTCAGCAGCGCATGAAAATTGAAGTAGCAGGGATCGTCCACCAGCACGGTATCGCCCGGCTCCAGCAGAAAGCGGCAAATCAGATCGACCGCCTGGGTGCCGGATTCGGTCAGCAGGATGCGGCTGGCTTCGGTCTCAACGCCTTCCAGCGCCAGCTTGCGCGCCAGAAACTGGCGCATCCCCGCATGGCCCAGCGGCGTGGCGTAATCGGTCAGCAGCGAGGCGTCCGATCTGGCCAGCGTGCGCATCGCCCGACGAATACCTTCTTCAAACATCCACGAGGCAGGAAGCCAGCCGCAGCCGGGCTTCAGCATGCTGTCATCGGATTCCAGCGACTGGCGTGACATCCACAGCGGATCGATATTTCTGTCGAGACGCGGGCCAATCTGCGCCAGATCCAGCGGGGCCACCGGGCCACTGACGAAAAACCCGGCACCGGGCCTTGCCAGAATCACATTCTCCGCCGCCAGCCGTTCATAGCCCTCGACCACGGTCGATACCGACACGCCGAGGGTTTTCGCCTGGGCACGAACCGACGGCAGCCGCGAGCCGGGCAAATAATTTCGGGCGGCGATTTTGCTGCGCACGTCCTGCATGACCATCGCAATACGCGTGAGATTTTCCGACATCGGGCACTCCAGACTGTAGGGGAAAGTGAACCAGTACAGTTCATCCAAATTGTACCTGATTGTCTCTGGCTCGCCGGATCGTTTCAATGCTTCAATGCGGCTATCTGCTACAGGGAGAACGCGTGACATGAATCTGAAATCAAATGGCTGGGTCAACGGTTTTATCGGCATGGTGATTTTCGCCGGATCGCTACCGGCAACCCGCGCGGCGGTGGCCGATCTCGACCCGATTTTCCTCACCTGTGCCCGCGCCACCATTGCCGGATTACTGGGGCTGGCGCTGCTGATCGCCTTCCGCCAGCGGCGGCCTGCGCGGCAGGATATTGTCTCGCTGGCGATCGCTGCGGCAGGCGTGGTGGTGGGCTTCCCGCTGCTGACCGCGCTGGCGGTGCAGCATGTCTCTTCCGCCCACTCAATTGTATTTCTCGGACTGCTTCCGCTCTGTACCGCCACCTTTGCGGTGCTGCGCGGCGGCGAGCGTCCCCGTCCGGCGTTCTGGCTGTTCTCATTGCTGGGCAGCGCCGCCGTGGCGGGTTATGCGCTGATCGGCAGCGCGCAGGGATCGTTGCGTGGCGATATCTGCATGCTGGCGGCGGTGATCGTCTGTGGTCTGGGCTATGCCGAAGGGGCGCGCTTATCACGCCGGCTCGGCGGCTGGCAGGTGATTTGCTGGGCGCTGGTGCTGTCGCTGCCGCTGATGCTGCCGGCGACATGCCTGACGCGTCCCGATTCCTTTGCCAACGTGGGCCTGCCTGCGTGGCTCGGATTTGGCTACGTCTCGGTGTTCAGCATGCTGATTGGCTTTATCTTCTGGTATCGCGGGCTGTCGCAGGGAGGCATTGCGGCGGTCAGCCAGCTGCAGCTGTTTCAGCCCTTTATCGCGCTGGGCCTGGCCGCGCTGCTGCTGCACGAAACCGTCAGCTGGTCGATGTTGCTGGTGACGCTGGCCGCCATTGTCTGCGTGGCGGGTGCGAAGCGATTCGCGGTGTGATAGCCGGGACGGCAGGGCGCTATTCGCTGTCCCGTCCGCGCAGGGCCTGTTCGGTCAGCCACAGGCGGGTATCAAATTCCAGCTGGTGATATTCCGGCTCCATATGGCAGCAAAGCTGATAGAAGGCCTTGTTGTGATCCTTCTCTTTGATGTGCGCCAGCTCGTGCACCACGATCATCCGCAGAAACGCTTCCGGTGCCTGTTTAAAAATGGTGGCGACGCGGATCTCCGCTTTGGCCTTCAGCTTGCCGCCCTGCACGCGCGAAATGGAGGTATGCAGACCCAGCGCATGCTTCATCACTTTTATTTTGCTGTCGTAAATCACTTTGTTCAGCGGCGGCGCTTTGCGTAAGGTCTGGTTCTTTAAATCCAGCGCGTAATCGTACAGCGCTTTATCGCTGGTGATGCTGTGGCTGGTGGGATAGCGCTTCTGCAGCACTTCCCCCAGACGCTGCTGATCGATCAGCGTTCTGACCTGAGAAAGCAGGGATTCGGGGTAACCTTGCAGGTAAATAAGCGACGACATGCTGACTCCAGGAAAGAAAAAAGTTTACTGTTAGCCCATTTTAGGGGATAAATCGCGGGAATTTTACCACGCCGGAGATCCCATGAGCCAACTCGAACTGAGCCACCGCACGCTGACGCTGCACCGTTTCCCCCAGACGCGCGAAGAGAGCCCGTTACAGGCCTGGGATGCTGCCGATGAATATTTGCTGCAACATATGGCCGATATTCAGACCAATGGCCCCGTATTCCTGTTCAATGACACCTTCGGCACGCTGGCATGCGGACTGTACGGTGAAGAACTTTACAGCATCAGCGACTCGGTGATGTGCGAGCTGGCCACGCGTCAGAACCTGAACGAAAACGCGATGGACGAAGGGGACGTGAAGTTTATCAACAGCCTCGCGCCGCTGACCATCACCCCGGCCGTGGTGCTGATCAAGATCCCTAAAACGCTGGCGCTGTTAGAGCATCAGTTACGCTCACTGCGCAGCGTGGTCACCCCTGAAACGAAAATTATTGCCGCAGGCAAAGCGAAAGACATTCACACCTCGACGCTGAACCTGTTTGAGCGCGTGCTGGGCGTCACCAAAACCTCGCTGGCGGTGAAAAAAGCGCGTCTGATCTTCTGTGAACCGACGCTGCCGGCGCTGGCCGATGCGCCAATGACCTCGATCTGGCCGTTGGACGACACGCAGTACGAAATCCACAACCACGCCAACGTGTTTTCCCGCAGCGGTCTGGACGTGGGCGCGCGCTTCTTTATGGCGAACCTGCCAGAAGGGATTGAAGGCGAGATTGCCGATTTGGGCTGCGGTAACGGCGTTATTGGCCTGACCGCGCTGGATCAGAACCCGGCGGCTGAAGTGCACTTTATCGATGAATCCTGGATGGCGGTCGCCTCCAGCGAGATGAACGTGGAAGTGAACCGCCCGGATGATCTGGATCGCTGCCACTTCTCGGTAAACCATTCACTGGCAGGCTTCCCGTCGAATACCCTGCATGCGGTGCTGTGTAACCCGCCGTTCCATCAGCAAAACACGCTGACCGACTATATTGCCTGGCAGATGATGCGCGATTCCTATCGCTGTCTGCAGGAAGGCGGCGAGCTGCGCGTGGTGGGTAACCGCCATCTGGATTACTACCGCAAAATGAAAAAGCTGTTTGGCAACTGCACCACCGTGGCTTCTAACCAGAAGTTCGTGATCCTGCGTTCGGTGAAGATGCGCTAGCGCTATTGCGACAGATAAAAAAGGCGGCCCCTGTAACGGGCCGCCTTTTTTTATGGGCTTAATCCCGCTTGCGGATCCACGAAAAACGCTGCTGATAGCCGTGATCAAAGTGGCTGTTGCGGCGGTAGCTAGCCTGCGCTTCCGCCATGCAGTAAGTGCATATCTCGCTGAGTTCAATCTGCGCTTCCGGCACCCCTTCACGCATCGCCATCCTCTTAGCCAGCAGCGGTAGATCAAACCACACTCCAGCGGTGGTGCCTTTCGCCTGCGCACGGACCGCATCGGGATTAACCGGCTGCACGGGTGAGAAGGCGATCAGCCCGGCAAGATCGTGAGGGTTATCCTGCTGGATGCCCGCAATGCGTTCGTCACCCAGCTCATAGCAGCAGGGACCGATTGCCGGGCCAATGGCCATCATCAGGCTATCCGGCGTGGCGCCGCGTTCGCACAGCCGTCGCAGGGTATTGATCAACACGCCGCCCAGCGCGCCATTCAGTCCGGCATGGACGGCGGCAACCTGCTTGTGTCGGGTATCGGCAATCAGGATCGGCAGGCAGTCGGCGGTATATACCGTGACGGGCCGCGTGCCGGTGCCAATCAATCCGTCGGCCTGCTGGCTTTTGACCGGCAGCGCCTCGGTGTCCAGCACCACGTTGGGGCTGTGACGCTGATGGTTATAGATGCTCTCTTCCGGCGGACGCTCACCGGCGGGCAGAAAAGCGTGATCGAGCCAGCTCAGCGAAGAGAGCAGGGGCGAGCGATAGGGTTGCGGCATGTTCCAGTCCTTTCAGTCATCAGCAGGCGAACAATCTCTTCACATTACGGGGGAGATGCTACATTTTTAAGGCGTTAATTCGAAAGCCTTTCTATCCCTTTATTCTGGCAGGAGATCACCACCCTTGAAAATGAAAACCACCTCCACCTTAAGTGCCGCCGTACTGATGGCGCTGGCGCTGTCTGGCTGTGCCCCGCACAAACAGGATGCGGCCAACCAGTTGAATCAGCAGTCGGTGATGGCGCTTAACTGGTTCCAGCAGTCGGGTGAATATCAGGCGCTGGCGTATCAGGCGTTTAATTTTGCCACGCTGGCGTTTGATAAAGCCCCGTCGCTGACCGGCAAGCCGAAGGCGGTGATCGTCGATCTGGATGAAACGATGATCGATAACAGCGCCTACAGCGCCTGGCAGGTGAAGGCGAACCAGCCGTTCGCCGATAAGAGCTGGTCGCAGTGGACCCAGGCAAAACAGGCCACCGCCGTACCGGGCGCGGTGAACTTTGCTAACTATGTTAACAGCCATGGCGGCACCATGTTCTATGTCTCCAACCGCGACAATCAGGACGCGGCGGCCACCGCGGCAAACCTGACCCAGCTGGGCTTCACCGGGGTGAACGATAAAACCCTGCGCCTGAAGACTGACAGCTCGAATAAGCAGGCGCGATTTGATGCGATCAAGGCGGAAGGCTACGACGTGGTGCTGTACATCGGCGATAACCTTAATGACTACGGTGCTGCGACCTGGCATCAGGGCAATGCCCAGCGTCGTGCTTTTGTGAACCAGAATAACCGCCTGTTCGGCACGCAGTTTATTATTCTGCCTAACCCGCTGTACGGCGACTGGGAAAGTGGATTAGGCGAAGGCTATAACAAGCTGACGCCAGAGCAGAAGCTGCAAACCCGTGACGCCAACCTGAAGGCGTGGAACGGAAAATAACGCAGTGACCCGCCTGGCAGGATCGATAAAATCGCCCCTGCCTGGCCAGTACAACGCCGTCTTCAGATCGACAGCGCCAGCTGGGTGCCCTGCGCAATCGCGCGGCGGGCATCCAGCTCCATCGCCACATCCGCACCGCCAATAATATGCACTGGCTTGCCCAGGTGGGTGAGCGAGGCTTCCAGCTGACGGTTAGGCTCCTGACCGGCGCAAATCACCACGTTATCGACTGCCAGCAGCAGCGGCTCGCCGTCGCGCAGAATATGCAGGCCGCGGTCATCAATCTTCAGATACTGCACGCCGCCCCACATTTTCACCGCCCGCATTTGCAGGCTGGCGCGGTGGATCCAGCCGGTGGTTTTACCCAGCCCGGCCCCCGGTTTGCCGGGCTTGCGCTGCAATAACCAGATCTGCCGTTCCGGCGTCGGCAGCACCGGCGGCACCAGTCCGCCGGGCTGTTGCAGGGTCCGATCGATGCCCCACTCCCGGCAAAAGGCGGCAATATCCAGGCTGGTGGACGGCCCGTGCTGGCTGAGGTATTCGGCGGTATCGAAACCAATTCCGCCTGCGCCAATCAGCGCCACGCGCGGGCCGACCGGCTTCTTATCGCGCAATACGTCCAGATAGCTGAGCACGGAAGGGTGATCCAGGCCGGGGATGTCCGGCAGGCGCGGTGTCACGCCGGTCGCCAGCACGATCTCATCGAATTCGGTCAGTTGCTCAGCGCTGGCCGCTTCATTCAGCCTCAGGGTGACGCCGGTCAGCGCCAGCTGGTGACGGTAGTAACGCAGGGTTTCGCTGAACTCCTCTTTACCGGGGATCTGCCGGGCAATATTGAACTGCCCGCCAACCTCGGCCGCGCGGTCAAACAGCGTCACCTGATGGCCACGCGCGGCGGCATTCACCGCAAAGGCCAGCCCCGCCGGACCGGCACCAATCACCGCCAGTCGCTTCACGCTTTGCGTCGGCGTGACCGGCATCTCGGTTTCATGGCAGGCGCGCGGATTGACCAGGCAGGAGGTGATTTTGCCGGCGAAAATCTGATCCAGACAGGCCTGATTACAGCCGATACAGGTATTGATCCGGTCGCTGTGCCCGGCGCGGGCCTTGCTGACCCACTGCGCATCGGCGAGGAACGGCCGCGCCATCGAAATCATATCCGCACAGCCCTCATCCAGCAGGGCTTGCGCCACGTCAGGATGATTAATGCGGTTGGTGGCGATCAGCGGAATGCTCAGATGCTGGCGAAGTTCCCGGGTGACCCAGCCAAACGCGCCGCGCGGCACCGAGGTGGCGATGGTGGGGATCCGCGCTTCGTGCCAGCCGATGCCGGTGTTGATCAGGCTGGCCCCCGCGCGCTCAATGGCTTTCGCCAGCCGGATGCTCTGCGACAGGGTGTTGCCCTGTTCGACCAGATCCAGCATCGACAGGCGGAAGATAATGATAAATTCCCGGCCCACCGCTTCCCGCACCGCCTTAACAATTTCCACCGCAAAGCGCATGCGGCGGTCATCATCGCCGCCCCAGTCGTCCTGCCGCTGGTTGGTGCGTGCCGCCAGAAACTGGTTAATCAGGTAGCCTTCCGATCCCATGATCTCCACGCCGTCATACCCGGCTTCTTTTGCCAATGTGGCGCAGTGCGCAAAGTCGCCGATCAGCGCCAGAATATCGTCGCCGTTCAGTTCATGCGGCTTAAACGGGTTAATTGGGGCCTGCAGCGGCGAAGGGGCAACCAGCGAAGGCTGATAGCTGTAACGTCCGGCGTGCAGGATTTGCAGCGCGATTTTCCCGCCGGCCTGATGCACCGCATCGGTGACCGGGCGATGATGCGCCAGCTGATCGGCATGATTGAGCACCGACGCCCCGGCCATCACCACGCCTTCCGCCGACGGCGCAATGCCACCGGTAACAATCAGCGCCACGCCCGCCGCCGCGCGCTCGGCATAGAAAGCGGCCAGACGGCGCGGACCGTCCGGGTGCTCTTCCAGCCCGGTATGCATGGAGCCCATCAGCACGCGGTTCTTCAACTGGGTAAAACCCAAATCAAGCGGAGAGAACAAGGAAGTGTTCATAAGACCCTGAAAGTGAGTGGTCGGATGAGTTCTACTGTAGCGATGAAAAGCCCATTGTTAAAGTGTTGTTAACCGGAGTGTGATGTGCCGCCAGGTATTGCGCTTTTTCAGCGGCGTAGCGCGAAAGAAGCAACTACACCTAATGCATCCTCTGACTCTTTTCTTCAAGGAATTAGCATGCCTGTAACCATCATAGCGGTTGGCGTGATCCTGCTTCTGGTGCTGATGATCGTCTTCAAAGTGAATGGCTTTATTGCGTTGGTGTTTGTCTCGGCGGTGGTCGGCGTGGCGGAAGGCATGACCCCGCTGGCGGTGGTGGCCTCGATCCAAAAAGGCATCGGCGGCACGCTGGGCAGCCTGGCGATGATCCTTGGGTTTGGTGCGATGCTCGGCAGGCTGGTGTCCGATACCGGCGCGGCGCAGCGGGTCGCCACCACACTGATAGCCGCCTTCGGTAAAAAGCATCTGCAATGGGCGCTGGTGGTCACCGGGCTGATTGTCGGTCTGGCGATGTTCTATGAAGTGGGCTTTGTGCTGTTACTGCCGTTGGTGTTTACCATCGTGGCGGCGGCGCAGATGCCGCTGCTGTACGTCGGCGTGCCGATGGTCGCCGCCCTGTCGGTGACCCACTGCTTCCTGCCGCCGCACCCTGGCCCGACGGCGATCGCCACCATCTTTGGCGCCAATATCGGTACCACGCTGCTCTACGGGCTGATCATCACCATTCCGACGGTGATCGTTGCCGGGCCGATTTTCTCGCGCTTCCTGAAAAGCTTCGAGCGCGAACCGCCGGAAGGTTTGTTCAATCCGAAGATCTTTGAAGAACACGAAATGCCGGGCTTCTGGATCAGCATCTTTGCTGCGGTGATCCCGGTGATCCTGATGGCCATCGCCGCAGTGTGCGAGCTGACCATGCCGAAAGAGAATGCGCTGCGTCAGTTCTTTGAATTTATTGGTAATCCGGCCGTGGCGCTGTTTATCGCGGTCGTGGTGGCGGTGCTGACCCTAGGCCTGCGCAACGGGCGTAAGATGGAAGAGGTGATGGAGATGTGCGGCAGCTCGATTGCCGCTATCGCCATGATTGTCTTTATCATCGCCGGCGGCGGGGCGTTCAAGCAGGTGCTGGTCGACAGCGGCGTTGGCAACTATATCGCTGACCTGATGAAGGGCTCGTCGCTGTCGCCGCTGCTGATGTGCTGGACCGTGGCGGCCATGCTGCGCGTGGCGCTGGGATCGGCCACCGTGGCGGCGATCACCACCGCCGGGATCGTTACGCCGATTATCGCCATCACCCACACCGATCCTGCGCTGATGGTGCTGGCGGTGGGATCCGGCAGCGTGATCGCCTCACACGTCAACGATCCGGGCTTCTGGCTGTTTAAGGGCTACTTCAATCTGACCGTAGTGGAAACGCTGAAAACCTGGACGGTGATGGAAACGCTGATCTCGTTCCTCGGCCTCGGCGGAGTATTGATCCTCAACGCGATAATTCACTGATAATTACCGCCCGATCTCCCCTCGGTGGGGAGACCGGGCAGTATCCCCCCTAAGGCTTATCCCCCTGGCCATACACCGGCGGCGAGGCGAGTTTCGCTTCCTGTCGACGTTCAGCCACCTGCTTTGCCGTTACCGATGCTGCCGCCGGATTACCGAATTCGCGGCTGACAAAGTTGGCGACGTCGGCCACCTGTTCATCGCTCAGTTCCGGCGCAAACGGCGGCATAAACACTTCACCCTCGCTCATCTTGCGGTGTACGCCGTTCAGCACCACCGAAATCAGATTGCGGCTGTCCCACGCGCCGGTGGTGGTGTGGTGGCTGAGCGAAGGATAGGCGCCAAAGCCTTTACCCGATCCGCCGCCCGACGCACCGTGGCAGCTGGCACAGTTGCCGGCAAACACCACCGCGCCGGCGTTTTCACCACGCCAGGCATCTGAGCTTCCCCGCAGCTGGCTGACGGTGGCGGTGGGCTGCCCCCAGTCATCGCGTGGTTTGGTCTGCTTATCATCGCCAACCGGCTTCACGCTGCGCAGATACAGCGCGATATCCTGCAGATCGCTGTCCGGCAGATATTGCAGGCTGTGCTCAACGGCTTCCGCCATCGGCCCGGAAGCGCTGGCACGTCCGGCGACAAAGCCGGTTTTCAGGTAGGTGACCAGCTGCTTTTCGCTCCAGTCACCGATACCGGCGTTTTTATCCGGCGTGATGTTCCACGCCATCCAGCCACCCAAATCGCCGCCGGACAGCGGGCTGCCATTATCCATGCCCTTGGTGATATTACGCGGCGTATGGCAGGTGCCGCAGTGCGCCAGCGCTTCCACCAGATAGCGGCCGTTGTTCCACTGTGGGCTTTGCGCCGGATCGGGTTGCAACTCGCCTTTATCCAGATTCAGCCATTTCCAGAAGCGCAGTCCCCAGCGCTGGTTGTACGGAAAGCCGAGCTGCGTTTCCGGCGAGGCGACATGCACGGCGGGCAAGGCCAGCAGGTAAGCGCGGATCGCCAGCACATCTTCGCGGCGCATTTTGCTGAAGGCGTCATAAGGCATTGCCGGATAAAGCTGCTTGCCGCCTTTGCCAACGCCGTCGCGCACCGCCGCGACAAACTCGTCCTCGCTCCAACTACCGATGCCGTACTCGGGATCGGAGGAAATATTGGTGCCGTAAATCTGCCCGAACGGCGTGCTGACCGCAAAGCCGCCGCCAAAGGGTTTGCCGTTGGTCGCGGTGTGGCAGGCCGAGCAGTCAGCC
>LIDZ01008441.1_pt3 | contig 18053 bp, 21 predicted proteins | sample 644651 | NCBI WGS metagenome assembly LIDZ01 (sample SAMN03856242, study PRJNA289617) | food metagenome | isolation source: wine grapes on drying loft during traditional withering process | host: Vitis vinifera cv. Corvina | place: Italy: Gargagnago di S. Ambrogio di Valpolicella | collected 2014-01 | reverse complement strand
CCATCGCCGCATCCGTGAAGGCATCGCGCCGGTCAAGGTTGCCACCGGCGAAATGTGCCAGAACCGCATTATGTTTAAACAGTTCATCATGCGCGGGGCGATCGATGTGGTGCAGATCGATGCCTGCCGGATGGGGGGCGTCAACGAGATCCTCGCGGTGATGCTGATGGCGGCGAAATACGATCTGCCGGTATGTCCGCATGCCGGCGGCGTTGGACTGTGTGAATACGTCCAGCATCTGTCGATGATCGACTATCTGTGCATCGCCGGCACCCATGAAGGGCGGGTGATTGAGTACGTCGATCATCTGCACGAGCACTTTGTGCATCCCTGTGTGATCAAAGGGGCAGCCTATATGCCGCCAGAACATCCCGGATTTTCGATCGAAATGTTCCCGGCCTCGATTGAACAATACCGCTTCCGCGCACTGGAACCGGCCTGATGACGCTACGGATTGATGCGCACCAGCACTTCTGGCACTACCAGCGGCAGGAGTATGGCTGGATCGGTGACGGGATGGCGCGGCTCAGGCAGGATTTTCTGCCAGGGCAGCTGGCGCCGGAACTGTCGGCACAGGGCATTGACGGCAGCGTGCTGGTGCAGGCCAGGCAAAGCCTGCAGGAGACGCGTTGGCTGCTGGATCTGGCTGAACGTTCCCCCGAGGTGAAGGCGGTGGTCGGTTGGATCGATCTTCTGCAGGGCGATCTCAGTGCTCAGCTGGCGGGATTTGAACATCGTGCCTTACTGCGCGGCTTCCGCCATCTGATCCAGGACGAGGCCGATCCGGCGGGTTGGATGGCCCAGCCATCGGTACAGACGGCGATGCAGCAGTTGCAGCGCAAGGAGTACGTCTGGGATCTACTGGTTACGCACCGACATCTGGACGAGGCGGCGGCGTTTGCGGCCCGTCACGATGGTCATGTGATGGTGCTGGATCACCTGGGTAAACCGGATCTGTCGGCGGGAGTGAAAGACTGGGCCAGGCAGATTGCTCCGCTGGCAGCGTTGCCGCATGTCAGCTGCAAACTCTCCGGCCTGCTGACCGAGCCCCGTCCGGCGGGATACGCCATTGACGATCTGCTGCCGTTTATTGATGCGGCACTCGAGGCGTTTGGTAGCGACCGGGTGCTGGCCGCATCGGACTGGCCGGTCTGCCTGCTGGCCGGAGAGTATGCCGATGCCTGGCAGCTTATTCAGCGCGCCATCGCGCCGTTATCGGCCAGCGAGCAGGACGCCATTTCAGGCGGCAATGCCTGCCGAATCTATCGAATAGAGGACGTTGAAGTATGAATCTTCATCTGCAAAACAAAGTGGTGATCGTGACCGGCGGCGGCTCCGGCATTGGCGCAGCCATCTCGCTGACGCTTGCCGAAGAAGGGGCGATCCCGGTGATTGTCAGCAACAGCGAACCGTCCGCTGAGCTGATGCAACGGCTACACCAGCATCAGCCAGAGACGTTTTTCGTGCTGGCGGAATTACAGGAGGAATCCAGCTGCATTCAGGCGGTGGAACGCGTCACTCAACAATGTGGCCGCATTGACGGGCTGGTGAATAACGCCGGCGTCAATGACAGCGTGGGCCTGGAAGCCGGACGGGAAGCTTTTGTGCGCTCGCTGGAAAAGAACCTGATCCATTACTACCTGATGGCGCATTTGTGTCTGGATCATCTGCGAGCCAGCCAGGGCGCCATCGTCAATATCAGCTCGAAGACCGCGCTGACCGGGCAGGGAAACACCAGCGGCTACGCTTCGGCAAAAGGCGGCGTGCTGGCGCTGACGCGGGAATGGGCGGCGTCATTACTCAATGACGGGATCCGCGTTAATGCGGTGATCCCGGCAGAGGTGATGACGCCGCTGTACGAACGCTGGATCAAGAGCTTCGACCAGCCGGAGGAAAAGCTGAAGCAAATTACCCGCCATATTCCGTTAGGCAAAAGGATGACCACGCCGCAGGAAATCGCCGATACCGTGGTGTTTTTGCTGTCGTCGCGGGCGTCGCACACCACCGGGCAATGGCTGACGGTGGACGGCGGTTATTCCCATCTGGACAGGGCGCTGACATGACCGGGAACCGACGTTACTGTCAGGCGCTGGACCTGGCTGACGATCCGCAGCTGATTGCGGAATATCGCCAGCACCATCAGCAGATCTGGCCGGAGATTGCACAACATCTGCGGCGCTACGGCATTGCCGATATGGAGATTTATCTGCTGGGCACCCGGCTGGTGATGGTGATGGAAACCACGCCAGACTTCGACGCTGAGCGGTTCGCACAGTTTAGTGAGCAGGATGCGAAAGTCAGGGAATGGGAGGCGCTGATGTGGACTTATCAGCGACCCACCCCCTGGACGCCCGCCGGAGAAAAATGGGTGGCGATGGAACGGATCTTCTCTCTGCAGGAGCAGAACTAAGGGTATCAACGGGTTCTCTTCTGACCCTCATCTCTTCACTGCCGGTGTTTTTCGCTGTACTGGCCACAGCTACCGAGGAACGAAACATGTTAGTCAATAAAACGACTGCGCCGGCTTATCGCGAGCGACAAGCGGCAACCAGCTATCGGCTGGCCTTTATTATGGTCACCGTCCTGTTCTTTATGTGGGGGCTCTCCTACGGCTTACTGGACGTGCTGAACAAGCATTTCCAGGAAGTGCTGCACGTTAACAAAGCGCAGTCTGGCCTGTTGCAGGCAGCCTACTTCGGCGCGTATTTTGTGGTGGCGTTACCCGCAGGATTCTTTATGGATCGCTTCGGCTATAAGGCCGGGGTGCTGGTCGGGTTGTGCCTGTATGCGCTGGGTGCGCTGCTGTTTGTTCCTGCCGCCGCCGCAGGCAGTTTTGAGATGTTCCTGCTGGCGCTGTTTGTCATCGCGCTCGGGTTAGGCTGTCTGGAAACGGCGGCCAACCCTTACGCCACGGTGCTGGGCGATCCGGCGGGTGCAGAACGCAGGCTGAATCTGTCACAATCGTTTAATGGCCTGGGGCAGTTCGTTGGCCCGGTGATCGGCGGCTCGCTGTTCTTCTCTGCCACGCAGGGCACCACCACCGATGGCCTGGCGTCAGTGAAAACCACCTACGTGGCGATTGCGGCGTTGGTGCTGGTGATTGCCTTTGTCTTTGGCCGCACCCGTCTGCCGGACATTCGCGCGCAGGAAGAAGAGCAGAGCAGCGGCGATGAAAAAAGCCTGTGGCAGCATGGCCACTTTACCGGCGGGGTGATTGCTCAGTTCTTTTATGTCGCCGCGCAGGTGGGCGTCGGTGCCTTCTTTATTAACTACGTTACCGAGCACTGGGCAAACCTCTCTAACCAGAACGCCTCTTACCTGCTGTCGGTGGGGATGGTCAGCTTTATGATTGGCCGCTTCTTCAGTACCTGGCTGATGGGACGCGTTCGTCCGGCGACGCTGCTGGTGGCGTATGCCGCCATCAACATTGTGCTGTGCGCCATCGTGGTGTCGGGGATTGAAACAGTCTCGGTGATTGCGCTGGTGGCGGTGTTCTTCTTTATGTCGATCATGTTCCCGACGCTGTTTGCGATGGGGGTGAAAAACATGGGCAAACAGACTAAACGCGCCAGTTCGCTGATGATTATGGCGATTGTCGGTGGCGCGATTATGCCGTATCTGATGGGCGCAATGGCCGATCGCTACAGCACCGCTACCGCTTACAGCCTGCCTTTACTCTGCTTCGCCGTGGTGTTGGTGTATGCCGTTCGCCAGCGGGCGAAAGCCTGACGGGTCTTCTCAAAGGACGCCGCGCCAGAAGGGCAGCCGCAGGCTGCCCTTTCTTTACATAACATCTGCTTTTCTTCACGTTAGCCAATGCTTTACCATGGCGTTACTCTTTCGCGTCGCACTTATGGATATTCAATGCGTTCTCTGGCCACACTTCTTCCTGCACTGCTGTTACTGACCGCCTGTAGTAGCCATAAACCACCACAGAACGTTGAACCGCAGGGCAACCCCTTTGGCGGCGGCTTTAAGCTGGACCCCGCGCACGAAACCACGCCACTGATGGGCGATTTTGCCAATAATCCGGCCACCGAGCGCTTTATCGATAAAATGGTGCGCGAACACGGTTTCCAGCGTCAGCAGCTGCATGATGTGCTGGCGCAGGCCAATAACCTGAACTGGGTTATCCGCCTGATGGATCGCCAGGCGCCGATTTCGCAGGGACCGACCGGGCCAAACGGCGCGTGGGTCCGCTACCGGGCCAAGTTTATTACCCCCTCCAACGTACAAAACGGCGTGGTGTTCTGGAAACAGTATCAGGATGCGTTGCAGCGTGCTTACCAGACTTACGGCGTGCCGCCGGAAATCATCGTCGGCATTATTGGCGTGGAAACCCGCTGGGGCCGCGTGATGGGCAAAACCCGCATTATCGATGCGCTCTCAACGCTGGCGTTTAACTATCCGCGTCGGGCCGACTTCTTTAGCGCGGAGCTGGAAACCTTCCTGCTGATGGCAAGGGAAGAGGGTGATGACCCGCTGGATCTGCGCGGTTCATACGCCGGTGCGATGGGCTACGGCCAGTTTATGCCGTCCTCCTTTAAAAGCTATGCCGTCGACTTCAATGGTGATGGGCACGTCAACCTGTGGGATCCGGTGGATGCCATCGGCAGCGTGGCGCACTACTTCAGCGCGCATGGCTGGGTGAAAAATGGCACCGTGGCCGTGCCGGCGACCGGTCCCGACACCACCTGGGAAACCGGCTTCAAAACCCGTTATTCCGTCTCGTCGCTGGCCGCCGGTGGCTTCCGCCCGCAACTGAAGCTGGACGGCAATCAGCAGGTCAGCCTGTTGCGCTTTGATATGGGCACCAGCTATCAATACTGGTTCGGCTTGCCAAACTTCTATGCCATTACCCGCTATAACCACAGCAATCACTATGCGATGGCGGTGTGGCAACTGGGTCTGGCGGTGAAGGACGCGCGCTAACCCCTCAGCGCGGCGCGGTTGAGGAAAGGCCTGCAAATCCCTGCAGGTCTTCTTCCAGCGAGGAACGGATATGTTGGCGGGTCATCGCTTCGGCCCGATCCTCATCGCCGGTAATCAGCGCATCATGCAGTGCCTGATGGCCACTGACCAGCGGCTCACGCTGCGGCCAGTGGCCTTCTGACCAGCGATATAGCCACTCCATTTTATCCTGCAACTGCTTGTGCCTGCGGTTAAGGTGCCCGTGACTCGTCGCGTCCACCAGCGTGCGATGGTAGCGAAGATCGGCCTCGACGCGGCTGTCCATATCACCTTTCTCCGCCTTCGCAAGGCCGTCAAAAGCCTGGTTCAGTTTCTGACGGCTTAGCGGCGTGCGGCGGCTGACGTAAATTCTGGCCGCCAGACATTCCAGCGCTTCCCGCAGCGTGTAAATCTCCCAGATGATCTCGGCGTTTAATGGCGCCACATGACAGCTCAGATAGGGCGAACGCACCACCAGTTCCTGTGCTTCCAGCGCAAACAGCGCCGAGCGAACGGTGCCGCGGCCAACACCCATCTGCTGCGCCAACGCAATCTCGGTCAGCACCTCGCCGGGCTGCAAGCGGCCATAAACAATCTCCCGCCGTAGCCAGTCGATGGCGTTATCCTGCAAGCTTTTGCGTACGATGGGATCCTGTTTATCCATGACGGCACCTTAAAAGTTGCGCTGGAAATGGCTGCTGACAAAGGCCCGGCAGCGGTCGGATCGCGGGTTGGAAAATACCTGCTCTGGCGGGCCTTCTTCTTCCACCCGCCCCTGATGAAGAAAGATCGCCTTGTTCGACACTTCGCGGGCAAAGCCCATTTCGTGGGTGACGATAATCATGGTGCGGCCTTCTTCAGCCAGGTCGCGGATCACTTTTAATACGTCACCGACCAGCTCGGGATCGAGGGCTGACGTAGGCTCATCGAACAGGATCGCTTTCGGGTGCTGCGCCAGCGCGCGGGCAATGGCAATACGCTGTTGCTGACCGCCAGAAAGGTGAGCAGGCCAGGCATCCCTCTTCGCCGACAGCCCGACCTTTTCCAGCAGCGCTTCCGCTTCTTCGATGCACTCTTTTTTATTGCGCTTTTGCACGTGCACCGGCGCTTCAATGATGTTTTGCAGCACGGTACGGTGCGGCCACAAATTAAAGCTCTGGAAAACAAAACCGAGCTGCTGACGAATATTGCGCACCGCGTTTTGCTGCGCTTTGGTCAGCGTGCCGTCGCTAGCGGTCAGGGTGATTTTTTCGTTGGCGACCTGAATTTCGCCGCCCTGGGGCACTTCCAGAAAAGGAATGCAGCGCAGCAGGGTACTTTTGCCCGAGCCGCTGGCGCCAATCAGCGAAATCACATCGCCGTCGTTGGCGGTCAGGCTGACATCATGCAGCACTTCATGCTGGTCGAAACTCTTCTTTATGTTACGCAGTGTCAGCGTGGGTGTGCTCATGCTCTGGCTCCGAACTTATCGGGTGAAAGATATTTCTCAAACAGGGAGAGACCCTTGGTGACGATCAGCGAGATGGCGAGGTAGATCACCGCTGCACTGATAAACACTTCCAGTGCCCGGTAGGTGGATGAGACCTCGGCGTTGGCGATCCCGGTAACGTCCATCAGGCTGATGGTGCTGACCAGCGACGTCGACTTGGCCATCGAAATCACTTCATTACTGTAGGCCGGTAAGGCCTGACGGACGGCAATCGGCAGCGTAATTCGTTTGAGGATGGTGAATGTTGACATGCCGCACACCTTCGCGGCTTCAATGGCACCGGCAGGCACCGCGCGAATGCCGCCTCTGAGAATTTCAGAGGTGTAGGCCGCGTCATTGAGGATCAGGGCAAGCAGCCCGCACCAGTAAGGATCGCGCAGGAACGGCCAGAGAAAGCTGTGGCGAATGGCGCTGATATTGCCCAGGCCGTAATAGATCATAAAAATCTGAATCAGCAACGGCGTGCCGCGGAACAGAAACACATAGCTGCGTGCGACATAGCTGCCTGCACGCGTGGCGCGCAGTAAGTTGAGGGTCAGCGCCAGCAAACCACCACCCAACAGCGACAGTACCGCCAGATTTAAGGTCAGCGGCAGGCCGGCTAACAGCTTCAGAAAGGTCTCTTGTATAAAGGTGATGTCCATGCCCGTGCCCTTATAGCTGGTGGTAATTCTGACCGCGCAAAGACCATTTCTCAGCCTGACGGATCGCAAACTCAGAGACGGTGGTGATCAGTAAATAAATCACCGCGCCAACGGCAAAGAAGAAAAAGGGCATCTGGGTCGAGCCGGAAGCCACCTGTACCTGATTCATGGTTTCGACCAGCCCGGTCACCGACACCAGCGCCGACTCTTTAATCGCCGACTGCCACTGATTACCCAGACCGGGGATGGCGGTGGTCAGCGCCTGCGGGACGATCACCCGCCGGAACATCAGCCATTTTCCCATGCCGACCACCGTGGCGGCTTCCAGCGTGCCTTTGGGGATGCTGTGATAAGAGCCACGGAACACTTCAGCCTGTCCGGCACCCGAAATCAGCCCGATAGCCAGCGCGCCCGCGACAAAGCCGCTGATATCAAACGGCCCCTGCATGCCCAGTGCGTGACCAAAGAAGGCCAGCACCTGACGACCGCCAAAGTAGAAGATGTAGATGACGATCAGGTCAGGAATACCGCGTAACACCACGGTATAGCCTTCCGCCAGTCGCCGCATCCAGCGGTTGCCGCCAATCTTCGCCCAGGCCACCAGGCTGCCAATCACCGATCCCAGCAAAAAAGCGCAGAGCGACACGGAAACCGTCACCCCTGCGGCTTTCAGCAGCACGGGGCCCCATCCGTCGGGGCCAAAACTTAGAAGTTGCCAGTCAATACCCATCAGGAACTCCGGCCATTATTGTGGCGATAAATCCATGCCAAACCATTTGACGATCAGCGCCTTCATCGTGCCGTCTTTCACCATCGAATCGATGGCGGTGTTCAGTTTTGCCTGCAGTTCCGTGTCGTCTTTACGCATGCCGATCGCCGAACCGGATCCCAGCACGCCATTCTGGAAGGTGTAACCGGTCAGGGCGCCATTGCCGTTTGAACGCTTTACGTAGGCTGTCAGGTTGGGTACTGCCGCCATCACCATATCCACGCGCCCGGCATCGAGGTCGAAGAAGGTATCTTTGCCGCCAGGATAGGTACGAATAGTGGCGATATCACCGAAGTATTTTTTCAGGAAGTCAGCCTGAATGGTGGCAACCTGCACGCCAATCGTTTTGCCTTTCACCAGCTTTGCGATGCTGTCGATAGCCGGTTTGCTGGCGGCATCATCGGTCAGAGAAATGCGGGTACCGGTGCCCGGCAGGCTGGGGATGCTGCTGTCTTTGGTGGTGACAAAGCCTGAGCCGCCGTTGATGTACGGGCTGGTGAAGTTAATGGTTTCCTGACGTTTAGGGGTGATCGATACCGCATCGACGATCGCATCATATTTGCCGTCCAGCAGGCCTGGGATCATGCCGCCCCAGCTCTGGGCGACGATTTTGTAGTTAAAGCCCGCGCGCTTAGCGATCTCTTTGATCATGTCGGGTTCGAAGCCGACAATTTCACCCGATGGCGTGGTCTGGTTGTACGGAGGGAAGGCGCCTTCGGTGGCGAAGGTCAGCGACGAGAGGTCTCTCGCCTGTAACTGTGGCAGAACCAGCAGGCCCAATGCGGCAATGGCACCGGTAAGGAAACGTTTGCGTGTCAGAATCATGTGCTACCCCTGAGAAAGTGAAAAACGGATTAAGAGAGAATATCCAGCGTTAAACGCGTCAGCGCGATGGCACCGACGCTGATGCAGCCTTCGTCTGGCTGATAGTCTGAGTTATGAACGTGGTCGTTACGGCCAGGCTGAGCCGACCCAATATGGATCTGGCAGGCCGGAACCCGATCGGAAAAGTAGGAGAAGTCTTCAGCGCCGAAACTTCTGCCCTGTTGAACTTCAGGCTGCTGCTTAAACTGGCGGGTGATGCTTTGTTCGGCGAGGTCGACCATCCGGTCGTCATTGAGCAGCGGCGGAACGCCACGCTGATAGTTGATCTCCACCTTGACGTTCATCGACAGCGCCACACCGGCACACACGCGGCGGAAGGCGGCTTCAACATGATCGCGTGAGGCAGTCGAGCGCGCCCGCACCGTGCCCCGAAACAGGCAGGAATCCGGAATAATATTGTGGATGGCGCCGCCTTCAATATGCCCCACGGTCAGTACCGCTGACTGGGCTGGATCCATCTCGCGGGAGATAATGGTCTGCAGTTGGGTAATCAAATACGCGGTGGCAACAATCGGATCTGCGGCGGCGTGAGGGCGGGCGGCGTGACCGGAGATGCCGATCACCTGCACGTCGAACTCATCACAGGACGCGGTACTGGCGCCACGGGTCAGCAGAATATTGCCGACCGCCAGTTCCGGGCGGTTATGGAAGGTGATCGCCATGTCCTGACCATCGGCGGCTCCATCGGCAATCATCGCCGCGGCACCACTTTCCGTGGTCTCTTCCGCCGGCTGGAAGATCAGGCGCACCGACCCTTTCAGCAACGGCTGCAGCTCTGTCAGCGTGGCCGCCACACCCAGCAGGGTTGCCGTGTGCAGGTCATGACCGCAGGCGTGCATTTTGCCCGGCCAGACGCTGGCAAACGGCAATCCGGTTTTCTCTTCGATCGGCAGGGCATCCATATCGGCACGCAGCAACAGACTTGGGCCTGACGCTGCACCGTGAATATCCAGCATGACGCCGGTTTTTCCCACGCCGGTCTGCGGCTCAAAGCCTAATCTCTGTAGCTCCTGGGCGATCACTTCTGCCGTGCGATACGTATCAAAACCCAGCTCCGGATGCGCATGAATATCACGGCGCAGCGCAATCAGGTGGGGCGCCAACCCTTTCACCATCCCGGCAATTTTTTCATCAAGGCCCTCAGGCTGAGATGCGTTCATTCATAACCTCACAGTGGGAAAAATCGCTGGTCAAAAGATAGACAATTGATTGTCGACAATCGATAATGGCCAAAAAATCAACAGGAAACAAGCCGCTATGCGTAAAAATGCCACCTTGCTGGCTGGACTCGGCCATTACACCTGCCCGCAAAGCGGTGGGCTTGTGCCGCCCGTTCAGAGCAGCGTTACCTCGGTTATCGACGGCAGTGATGGCGCGCTGGGCTACGCCCGTAGCGGAAACTCGTCGGTATTACTGGCTGAATCGCTGCTCAACACCCTCGAAAACGGTCAGGGTTGTGCTTTCTTCAACGCCGGGGCGTCTGCGGCCTGGGCCGTGCTTTCTACCCTTACACCGGGTGACAGCGTGATCCTCGAAGCGGATTGCTATTACGAGTTTCGTACCATCATCAGCCGCTACTGCCAGCGGCTGGGGATCGCCTTAACGCTGGTGGACCTTTGTAACCTGGAAGCGGTAGAGCAGGCAACGCGTCAGGGTCATACGAATTTGATCTGGGCCGAATTGCCTACCAACCCTCTGTGGAAAATTGCCGATATCCCGGCGCTGGCAAAGCTGGCTCATCGGGTGGGGGCGAGGCTGGTGGTGGATGCCACCGTGGCCACGCCGTTGTGGCTCAACGCGCTGAAACTCGGGGCGGATGTGGTGCTGCACTCGGCGACGAAATACCTCAATGGCCACGGCGACTTAACGGCCGGCGCCTTAGTGACCGCCAGGCCGGACGCGTGGTGGCAGGAGATTATTGCTTACCGCACCGCATCTGGTTCGGTATTGCCGGCAATGGAAGCCTGGCTGTTATTACGCGGCATGCGCACGCTGTCGCTTCGGGTGGAAAGGGCCTCTGAGAATGCGTTGAAGATTGCACGCTGGCTGGCACAGCAGCCTGGCGTCTCCGTGGTACATTACCCCGGGCTGGAACAGAGTCCCCATTTTGCGCGCGCTGAGGCCCAGTTCTCTGGCGGCTTTGGCGCGATGCTCTCTTTCCAGCTCAACGCCGGCGCAAAAGCCGCCGCCGCGTTTTGTCGTCGCACCCGCGTCTTCCGTCATTCAACCTCATTAGGGTCGACAGAAAGCCTGATTGAACACCGTCGCAGTACGGAAGGGGAGGGATCCTGTTGTCCTGACGATCTGCTGCGCCTTTCGCTGGGCATTGAAGACTGTGCCGATCTGCTTGCCGATCTCGCGCAGGCGTTAGATGCTACAGTTAATGCGAAGGGTTGATCGTTATGATGAGGAACACATGAAAGACTGGAACCCCGATCTCTACCGTCAGTTTGAAGCTGAACGGACGCGTCCTGCCACCGAATTACTCTCACGTATTCCCCTCCGACATGTCAGCCGTGCCACCGATCTGGGGTGCGGGCCGGGCAACAGTACCGAGCTGCTCTGTCAGGCCTGGCCGGATGCCCGCGTGACGGGGCTGGACAGCTCGCAGGCGATGCTGGAGCAGGCGTTAAAACGTCTGCCCGATTGCCATTTTGTGCAGACCGATATCCGTCACTGGCAGGCTGAGGTGCCGCAGGAGGTGATTTACGCCAACGCCTCTTTGCAGTGGCTGACCGATCATCAGCAGTTGTTCCCCCATCTGGTGGCGCAGTTAGCTTCGGGTGGGGTGCTGGCAATCCAGATGCCTGATAACCTCGACCAGCCGACGCACAGCCTGATGCGCAAAGTGGCGGAAGACCGCCGGTGGGCAGAGAAAATTGGTCCGGGTGCCGCCGACCGCAAGAGACTGCTCAGCACTGAAGCGTATTACGATTTGCTGAGTGCGGCGGGCTGCAAGGTCGATATCTGGCGCACCACTTATTATCATGTGATGCCCTCGCATCAGGCGATGGTGGACTGGCTGAAGGCGACCGGCTTGCGGCCGTTTCTGACCCCGCTGAGTGAACCGGAGCAGGAGGCTTTCCTCGCGGAATATTTGCGAGAGCTGGCCGGGGCATATTCGATCCGTCAGGATGGCAATGTGCTGATGCCTTTCCCCCGGCTGTTTATGGTGGCGAGAAAAGGTTGAGCCTGCGGATTTTTACTGGATGACGGCGCGCAAATACGGCGTTTGCGGCCTCTTTTAGCGAGAAAAAATGCTAGGCTTGCGGTTATGTTATTGAGGGAAAAGAGGAGTCGGGATGACGGACACAGAATTAATGCAGCTGAGTACAGACGTTGGGCAACGCCTGTTACAACGCAAGGCGACGGTGACGGCGGCAGAGTCCTGTACCGGGGGCTGGATCGCCAAAGTACTGACGGATATCGCCGGCAGTTCGCAATGGTTTGAGCGCGGCTTCGTGACCTACAGTAATGAGGCGAAAGCGGATTTAGTTGGCGTGACTGCCGCCTCGCTGGCGCGTTTTGGTGCCGTCAGCGAACAGGTAGTGCGGGAAATGGCCGAGGGCGCGCGCCAGCAGGCGGGAGCGAATTTTGCGCTATCTGTCAGTGGGATAGCCGGACCAGATGGCGGTTCGGCGGAAAAACCGGTGGGCACAGTCTGGTTCGGTTTTGCCGCAGAAGGCAAGGAGACGCTGGCCCAACGCCAGGTTTTCTCCGGTGACCGTGAAGCGGTTCGCCGTCAGGCCACCGCCTGGGCGCTCCAGACCCTGCGCGATCATTTTCTCGAAAATTAAACTTGATACTGTATGACCATACAGTATAATCAGCCCCATATTGAGTATATGCAAAGCCGCGTGTGCGTGTGCTTTACCCCGCATGATTAGGAGCGAAAATGGCTATCGACGAAAACAAGCAAAAAGCACTGGCAGCAGCGCTGGGCCAGATTGAAAAGCAATTTGGTAAAGGCTCCATCATGCGCCTGGGTGAAGACCGTACCATGGACGTGGAAACCATTTCGACCGGTTCCCTGTCACTGGATATCGCACTGGGTGCGGGCGGCCTGCCAATGGGGCGTATCGTAGAAATCTATGGCCCTGAGTCTTCGGGTAAAACTACGCTGACCCTGCAGGTCATTGCTTCTGCACAGCGTAAAGGTAAAACCTGCGCGTTTATCGATGCAGAGCATGCGCTGGACCCGGTCTATGCCAAAAAGCTTGGCGTGGATATCGATAACCTGCTGTGTTCTCAGCCGGACACCGGTGAGCAGGCGCTGGAAATCTGTGACGCGTTGGCCCGCTCAGGTGCGGTAGACGTGATCATCGTTGACTCCGTGGCGGCACTGACGCCAAAAGCAGAAATCGAAGGGGAAATTGGTGACTCTCATATGGGCCTTGCGGCACGTATGATGAGCCAGGCGATGCGTAAGCTGGCCGGTAACCTGAAAAACTCCGGTACCCTGCTGATTTTCATCAACCAGATCCGTATGAAAATCGGTGTGATGTTCGGTAACCCGGAAACCACTACCGGTGGTAACGCCCTGAAGTTCTACGCTTCTGTCCGTCTGGATATCCGCCGTATTGGTGCGATTAAAGAAGGTGACGAAGTCGTCGGCAGCGAAACCCGCGTGAAGGTGGTGAAGAACAAAATTGCTGCACCATTCAAGCAGGCTGAGTTCCAGATCATGTATGGCGAAGGCATCAACATTTACGGTGAGCTGGTAGACCTGGGCGTGAAGCACAAGCTGATTGAAAAAGCCGGTGCCTGGTACAGCTACAACGGCGATAAGATTGGTCAGGGTAAAGCGAACTCAGGTAACTTCCTGAAAGAGAACCCGGCTATCGCCAACGAAATTGAAGCTAAACTGCGTGCTACGCTGCTGACCAACCCGGATACCAAGCCTGATTTTGTGGCAACGGCGGCCGAGCTGGATGAAACCAGCGAAACCAACGAAAACTTCTGATTTCGTTCCTGACAGCGCAGGCTGTCAGCATAAGAAAAAAGGAACGGGATTAAATCCGTTCCTTTTTTTGTTTCTTGCTTTGAACCTCGCTACCCTTACCTTGTGATCCCTCTTTAAACCTGAAAAAACGTGGAGCAAGATGTCTGACGCCACTGAACGTAGCCAGTTCGCTCGCCTGCTGGATCGGGCAATGCGCATTCTTGCCATGCGCGACCACAGCGAAGCCGAGTTTCGCCGCAAGCTGGCGTTGTCAGCCGAACGCGCTGCGATGTATGCCAAAAACAAGTCTCAGGAGCCGGAGACCATCACGCCGGAACAAATCGATCGCGTGGTGGCCTGGTGCTATGAAAATCGCTATCTGGATGATGCCCATTTTGCCGAGCGTTTTGTCGCCAGCCGCAGCCGAAAAGGCTATGGCCCACAGCGTATTCGGATGGAAATGGGGCAGAAGGGGATCGACAAGACGCTGACGGATGAGGTGCTGGCTAATAGCGAAATTGACTGGGCGCGCCAGGCATTTGAAGTCGCTGAACGCAAATTTGGCTTACCGCTGCCTACCGACTGGAAGGAGAAAGCCAAAGTCCAACGCTATCTGATGACCAAAGGCTTCTTTTCCGACGATATTCGCGCCATTTTCTCAAATTTTGACGAATGACCGACGATGGGATTTTACTTCCCCCCGAAGAAAATTTATCTTATTCACCACTTTTTGTTCGTGAGTTGCCAGCGAAGACTAACGCTTTCTGGCGTAGTAAGACTCACGAAACAGTCTTTAGCGTGATTCAGGGACAATTATGAGCAAGAGCACTGCGGAGATTCGCCAGGCGTTTCTCGACTTTTTCCAAAGCAAGGGACATCAGGTTGTAGCCAGTAGCTCCCTCGTCCCAAACAACGATCCGACGTTGTTGTTCACTAACGCCGGGATGAACCAGTTTAAAGATGTTTTCCTCGGTCAGGATAAGCGCAACTATTCCCGCGCCACCACCTCTCAGCGCTGCGTGCGCGCGGGTGGCAAGCATAACGACCTGGAAAACGTGGGTTATACCGCCCGTCACCACACTTTCTTTGAAATGCTGGGTAACTTCAGCTTCGGCGACTATTTCAAGCGCGAGGCTATTGGCTTTGCGTGGGAACTGTTGACCGGCGCGCAGTGGTTTAACCTGCCGAAAGAGAAACTGTGGGTCACCGTTTACGAGACCGATGACGAAGCTTTCGACATCTGGGAAAAAGAAGTGGGCGTGCCGCGCGAGCGTATTATCCGCATCGGTGACAATAAGGGCGGCGCGTATGCCTCCGATAACTTCTGGCAGATGGGCGATACCGGTCCTTGCGGCCCGTGCTCTGAGATCTTCTTCGACCATGGCGATCACATCTGGGGTGGCCCTCCGGGTAGCCCGGAAGAAGATGGCGATCGCTTTATCGAGATCTGGAACATCGTCTTTATGCAGTTCAACCGTCAGCCAGACGGAACGATGCTGCCGTTGCCTAAGCCATCTGTCGATACCGGCATGGGCCTGGAGCGTATTACTGCCGTTCTGCAGCACGTTAATTCTAACTACGAAATCGACCTGTTCGCCAGGCTGATCGCGTCGGTTGCTGAGGTGACGGGCGCCACGGATTTAACCAGCAAATCCCTGCGCGTAATTGCCGATCATATTCGTTCTTGTGCCTTCCTGATTGCTGACGGGGTTATCCCTTCGAATGAGAACCGTGGCTATGTGCTGCGCCGCATCATTCGTCGTGCTGTCCGTCATGGCAACATGCTGGGCGCGCAGGGCAGCTTCTTCTGGAAACTGGTTGGGCCGTTGATTTCTGTGATGGGTTCCGCGGGCGAAGAGCTGGCAAGCCAGCAGTCTCAGGTTGAGCAGATCCTGAAAACAGAAGAAGAGCAGTTTGCTAAAACGCTGGAGCGCGGTCTGGCGTTGCTGGATGAAGAGCTGGAGAAGTTGCAGGGCGATACGCTGGATGGCGAAACCGTCTTCCGTCTGTATGACACCTTCGGCTTCCCGGCTGACCTGACGGCTGACGTTTGCCGTGAAAGAAACCTGAAGATTGATGAGGCGGGTTTCGAGAAAGCTATGGAGCAGCAGCGTCAACGTGCGCGTGAGGCCAGTGGCTTCGGCGCTGATTACAGCAAAGTGATCCAGATTGATGCCGCGTCTGCCTTCAAAGGCTACGAGCAGCTTGAACTGAACTCCACCGTGACCGCTATTTTTGTCGACGGCAAACCGGCGACAGAGATCGTGGCAGGGCAGGAAGGGGTGATTGTGCTGGACGAGACGCCATTCTATGGCGAATCGGGTGGTCAGGTTGGCGATACCGGCGAGCTGAAAGGCAAAGCGGCTACCTTCACCGTCAACGACACGCAGAAATACGGCCAGGCGATTGGTCATACTGGCATGCTGGCAGCCGGTCAAATCCGCATTGGCGATCCTCTGTCTGCACAGGTTGACCAGGCACGTCGTGACCGCATTCGTCTGAATCACTCTGCTACGCACCTGTTACATGCTGCATTACGTCAGGTTCTGGGTCATCATGTGGCGCAGAAGGGCTCTCTGGTTAACGACAAATACCTGCGTTTTGACTTCTCGCATTTTGAAGCGATGAAGCCAGAAGAAATTCGCCAGGTTGAAGAGATCGTTAACGCCCAGGTCCGTCGCAATCTGGCGATTGAAACCAATATCATGGAGCTGGAAGCCGCGAAATCCCATGGTGCGATGGCGCTGTTCGGTGAGAAGTATGACGATCACGTGCGTGTGCTGAGCATGGGCGACTTCTCCACGGAACTTTGTGGGGGGACCCACGCCAGCCGTACCGGTGATATCGGCCTGTTCCGCATTCTGTCTGAGTCGGGCACCGCTGCTGGCGTTCGTCGTATCGAAGCGGTGACCGGTGAAGCCGCGTTGGGCCTGATGTATGCCCAGAGCGCGCAGCTGCAGGACATTGCTCACCTGGTTAAAGCCAACAACAGCAACCTGAACGAAAAGGTCCGTGCGATGATTGATCACGTACGCGGTCTGGAAAGGGAACTGCAGCAGCTCAAAGATCAGCAGGCGGCGCAAGAGAGTGCGTCCCTGAGCAGTAAAGCGATTGAGATTAAAGGCACGAAGTTGCTGGTCAGTGAATTGAGCAACGTTGAGCCGAAGATGCTGCGTACGATGGTCGACGAACTGAAAAATCAGCTCAAGTCAGCGATCATCGTGCTGGCGACCGTGGCGGATGGGAAAGTCTCCCTGATTGCCGGGGTAACGAAAGATCTGACCGACCGGGTTAAAGCTGGCGAACTGGTGGGCGAACTGGCTCAGCAGGTTGGCGGTAAAGGTGGTGGACGTCCTGATATGGCTCAGGCGGGCGGTACCGATGCTCAGGCGCTGCCTGCGGCACTGGCAGGCGTTGAGTCGTGGGTCGCTGCAAAGCTGTAACAAAATAAAAAATGCGCGCAGAAGGCGCTGTGGAGTGACTCCATGGCGCTTACTGATGGGTGCACTCTTAAAAAACACAAAGTCAGGTTAGCGAAGGGTATTTCGGCTAAACTAAGTATCAGCAGAATGTATTGGTATGATGGTGCACTTGTGGTGTATTTGTCATAGTCTATATTTAGCGTTATACGATGGATAATGCCGGGCGACAGTTAACCCGACTCTTTTAATCTTTCAAGGAGCAAAGAATGCTTATTCTAACTCGTCGAGTTGGTGAAACCCTCATGATTGGCGATGAGGTGACTGTAACGGTGCTGGGTGTGAAAGGGAACCAGGTTCGCATCGGTGTGAACGCCCCTAAAGAAGTGTCTGTCCATCGCGAAGAGATCTATCAGCGTATTCAGGCCGAAAAAACTCAGCAAACGAGTTACTAACGGATCCGGCGTCTCGCTACGCTCAGCGAGGCGCTACCGGTTTTCTTCTTCCTCCCTGCCATTCTTCTGTCTTAAATCCCCCGTTCCGCTTTCTCTGTTGCCCTGAACTGTTCACTGTTTCTGCCTCAATGCCGCTTTTGATTGCCCTGTATTGGCTGTCGTGGCCCAAAATCTTCCCTTAATCGTATTTTCTTCCGCTGAGCTTATTGCATTATCGTCTGGGTATTATTGTTGATATTTCAATCTTTTTGTCGCCAAAACACCCGTATTGCCTGCGAATTGTGCAATCAAACACGTAGGGGGAAAAATTGTTTGACTTATAAGTCCGCCAAAGTAATATGTGCGCCACGCAGTGCCGATGAGCAGTTATCAAGTTCTGAAGCACAACTCGCAAGAGTGCGTACTGGTGAGGTGGCCGAGAGGCTGAAGGCGCTCCCCTGCTAAGGGAGTATGCGGTCAAAAGCTGCATCCGGGGTTCGAATCCCCGCCTCACCGCCATT
>LIDZ01000336.1_pt1 | contig 18070 bp, 19 predicted proteins | sample 644651 | NCBI WGS metagenome assembly LIDZ01 (sample SAMN03856242, study PRJNA289617) | food metagenome | isolation source: wine grapes on drying loft during traditional withering process | host: Vitis vinifera cv. Corvina | place: Italy: Gargagnago di S. Ambrogio di Valpolicella | collected 2014-01 | reverse complement strand
GTACTGATTTCGACCAACATTTTATCAAAAAGTGCCTTCAAAGAAAGGGAAACTCCGGCATCTACAGGATTGACCTGTTTCATGGAGAGGAGTTAATACCGGCTATAAAAGTACATTAATCATATAAAATCATTATTTTTCAACTGCTTAATCTAAGTCTGAAAGCAGCTTTAATTGTAAGTGAGGCCGTTTCAGGAACAGTCTGGAAATGATTATTTATTTATCTTTACCTGATTCTGATGCTGGCCGCGCTGAAAAAGCGATCAATTCGCGGAAGGAGCTAACTCTTTAAGTGCTGACAGCGCCTGACAGGGGAACAAAGCGCTACTGCGAGCGCTTTGTTGAGTGGAAATTACTCGATATTCTGAATCTGATTGTTGATTATAATTATAGTTAAATAAAAAACAGAGAGTTAAGTGTAAAGTGTTGTTTTTTTGATTCATTTTGCCCAATTTACTACCCATTTGTCCTAAAAAACAATCTTGCTAGGATTTTTCCTAACAGGTGGGAAGATCTTAGAGCTGAAAAACATAACCTCATTACCTATGTAGCGCCTTTGTGCTGTGTAATTAAGTCCATAGTTCAAATATCTGCTATTTTGATACATATCACATATTTCAGGAACATTATCGTAAGAAACAATCCATGGAAAAGGAAAACTATCTGATTGAAGTTCTTTTGCAATTGCTAAGTGATCATCATGTTCATAATAATTTCGGTATAGCCCTTTTCCCTTAACGTAATAAGGAGGATCCAAGTAAATTAAAGAAGATTTAGGAAGTAATTTTGAGCTTTTTTTTAAAAGCGAAAGAGAATCTTCACAATATACAGAAATCCTGTCTGAGAAAGAGGCAATCTTTATTATTCTGTCAGCAAGTACACTCTTTTTAAAGCGAGCATCAAGCTTGTAATTTCCATCCTGATTTTTACCACCAATCACGCCTGCTTTAAGAATGCCTGATCGATTTGTTCTATTTAGGAATAAAGTTGCAAAACCTCTTTCGACTAAGGAGGCATCATGTTTTTTATTTAGAATATCTCTCCATTTAAACCATTCTTCAATTGTTATCGGGGTTGTATCCAGAAGCTCAAGAATTTCATGTGTATGTTGGGTCACACATACCCAAAATGCATAAATTGCAGGGTCAATATCATTAATATGTATATGGCTTACATAGTTGTGAAACAAAAGCTCGAGGGCTACTCCCGCGCCCCCAGCATAAGGTTCCAAATAATGACCTCCGACTAAGTCATTATCAGAAATAATTTCACTAATATACGGGGCAAAAGTCGCCTTTCCTCCCGGATAACGTAGCGGCGTATAAAGTTTATTTGAATACACTATTAGCGCCCTCGATATTTTACCTTCAACAATGAAAGCTTTTCACTGTCAACAAAGAAGGCTTTTTTCATAGTCTTAGTAAGTAATTCATTAAAATTATACAGAAAATCGTCAGAATTTTCAATGTTATCATTAATCCAGTTATGCCATGGATTCTGTTTAATATTTTGTTTTAGAAATCTTTGGAAAGCTGTGTGTTTATAAAAAGCTTTAAAAATTACACGCAACTTCTTTTTTTGTTCGGTTTCGTTGTTATGATAATTGGTGATTAATTCAGATAAATTAATAGTTTGTTCTTGAATATTTAGTCCGTTAATTATCTCACTTGATATGTCTGTAAAAACAGGTCGTGTAAACCTAACAGGATTGTTCCATATTTTATGGTCAGCTGGAAGATTATAGAGATATTCAAAAATAAGCTGATCTGGTGGTAGATGACCAGGCAATAATACTATTGACTTCATGGCTGGAGAGAGCTTTTCTTTAACATCAGCGTCAAGGCATATAATGCTTTTTGCAGCAAATTCTGGAATCGATTTAGTAACTAGCTGTATGTAGTTGCTACAACCTAGTGTGACTTCTGGAAGTGGAGACAAAAATTTATTTATTTTTTGATAATGTAATAATGCCTTATAAAAATCAAAGCCTTCTCTGTCTTCAAAATAAACATTTATTTTAGGTAGCGATACGTTCTCGTCAGCAACTGTTCTAGTATGAATGTCAGCATTAATTTGTTGCCAAGACATATCATGCATTGTTTGAACAGGACCAAAAGTATCACTAAGATATACCGTTTTATATTTTCTTTGATATTTTTGACTTAATTCATAAGCATATTCTATTAATGTAGGAGAGTGTGTAGTTATCACCACTTGAAGGTTTAACTCTTTACACTCCCTTTCAAATATGTCAACTAATTTCGTTTGTGCTGCTGGGAAAAGTCCTGCGTCAGCTTCATCAATAAGTAATAGCCCACCTTTATAATCAGCATACTCTTCTTTTAGTTTTCTAAAAGACATTAGGGCTAACATTATTTGTCCAGCGTTATCTTCACCAGCAGAAACAGAATCTTGATCGTAATTATCGCCATGAGAAACTGCTGAACTAATGGTGCCAGAAGTTCCAGTTGCAGACGAAGAAGTTCTATTAAGAAGCTCATTTGTCAAAGATATGAATTTGACTTTATTGGTGTTGAAATAATGAATGCTATTTACGTTATACTCTCTGTCAGTTATTGGTAGTAAACGTTTTAAGCTTAAGAAAATAACAGGGTGAGTGAAGTTCCTGCTTGTGTTTGAGTTGTCTTGAACCGTACTATTTTTTCTTAAAACTGGTCTGGGTGCGCTACCTCGCTTTGATAACTCAAGTTGCCCAGTGCTTTCTTGATTAGTGTATCCATCGAACAACTCAACATTGACCTCCATTGTACCAGAAGTATCAAATTTTTCTGAAATTCTAAAGTGATCTCTATATTGAGACTTGAATTGACTGCCTGTAATTTGTTTATAATTTAAGTTCTCATCTTTGACATAGTCTTTTTCAAAGCTAAAAATTTGTGCCGCTATTCCAAGGATTGAGGATTTTGAGGTGCCATTTTTACCGCATATGACTGTTAAAGTTTCACCAAATTCGACATTTACATTTTTTAAAGCTCTAAATTTAACAATATTTAGCTTCTTTAATACTGTTTTGCTTTTTTTAGCCATTTTTAACATTCCATTCAAGATAAAATATTTAGTTTTACAAGGGTTACCATTAAGGTATGCTTTATGGTCTTGGTGGTCAAAAAAGAAGCGTCTTGCCGCAATGAGATGACAGGCACGAAGTAAAAAGTAGATCTAAAATTTTACTTCGGACGCAATGCAAAAAAAAATCATAAAAATCATATGCTTTTCTATTTGGTGTGTTAGGAGTATTCCTATTGCTTAGATTCTAAATCCATAAGCGCTAAATGTAAAATTTTTTAACATTTATCTGTGCTACCTTTAATGCAGAAATTCAACTTATGAAAGTGCTAGAAGGTAACCGAAACGCTGCTGTATCAAAGCAAGGTCTAACTCAGCGAAGCTGAGCAGCCTTGCTTTTTTCTTCCCTTCGGTTTGTAAAAAGGGAAGTCAAACCCAAGATGTTGACAGAGTCCAGCCATCGGATATAAAGGATATGAGCATAAGGAATATGCACGTATAAAAATAGAAAAGGAGATTCAATGGATACTATGCTTCGCCCCCTTCCTCTAGAAAACTTACGTACTCATTGCGTCAGCGTAAGACTTAACAACTCTGAGCTTGTAAAACTTAATGAAGAGCGCAAACAATTTGCTAAAGGCGAATGGCTTCGCATGTGCTTCATGAAAAACCAACCTACTGTCGTACCTGAAATTAACCGAAGCGCTTGGAAGACTTTTGGTGAGATAAATCAAAGGCTCAACGAGATCCTGAACCACCTCAATGCTAGGCAGTCATACAGTCCGCTGACTCAGACAGAGCTATTTGTTGTGAAACGCCAAATCAGTGAGCTCCGTTCGCGGCTACTTTCTAATGATATTTGGGGTGATTCATCCTCATGAAGGGAATGCAAAAAGTACGAAGAGGTAAAAACTTTGCAGGGGTGGTTCTCTACGCTTTGAAGCCTAGTCCACACCACAAAACCGATCCTGTGGTTATAGGAAGTAACATGCTGGAACATTCAGCAAGTGAGCTAATCGCTGAGTTTACTGCTTCTGCTGCACTTCGCCTAGACGTTATGAAACCTGTATGGCATAACTCGCTTCGTTTACCAAAAGGAGATTCCGTTTCTAACAAGCGGTGGGTAAAGATTGCTGACGACTACATGTCGCGCTTAGGGTTCAGCGACACGCATTTACGCTGCTACGTCATGCATGACGATGAGGCTGGGCAACATGTCCATATAATTGCGAGCAGAGTGGATCTGGTTGGAGGGAAGTTGTATCTCGGAAAAAATGAAAACCTCGCAAGTGGGAGGATCATCCAAGATCTTGAAGTCGATTATGGTCTGACACGGACACAGGGATTTTCTCCTTCGCATAAGCCTTACCATGCAAGCAATCGCAAGAAATTGTCCCGCAATGAGCAACAGATGGAGAATCGCGAGCAGGTTCCGGCTCCGAAGACGTTCCTACAGAATACTATCGACGAGCTCATTGCGACTAACAGTGACATTCATGGCTTCGTTGAAGCACTTGCTGAGAATGGGATAAAGCCCTTGCCAAACATATCCTCTACAGGTCGTATGAATGGTTTCTCCTTCGAATACTCCGGTATAGCTTTCAAAGCCTCCCAGTTAGATAAAGCTTACTCATGGGCGACTCTGCAAGAGAAGCTCCGCTATGCACCTGAACGTGACAATCCCCTGCTCTTTGCTTTGAAAGCTCCGGCTATGAAAAGTAATGAGACGGGTGATTCAGTAACAGAAGATATGAAAGAGGATACTGCCCCGTCATTGACTGCTGCCATGACAGAAGAGGTTACTGCACGTCCTGTACAGCATGAACATAGGGCTGAAGCAGCGGAAACCCGCGAAGCACATACGCCTGCCAGCATTGTTCTAACAGCATTGGAACCAGTAAGGAAGAAAGACTACATCATGACATCAGTCATAAAATGGCTACTGAGCATTCCCTACCTAACAGCGTTCACAGAGTTGCTCAAAAAGGCTGATAAAAAGTTTCTCCACAGAAAATCCTCATTTTCCATCATCAGTGCAATCAGCTTAGCCGAGCCTAGCGTTAAAACCTCAAATGAAATAACTGAAGACTTCATAAAAAACCCATATACGCCTAACTAAACAACCCTCTGAAGAACATCATCTTTCCTGCCTAACCACTTCAAAACACAAAACAATTGATCGTTTTCACAGATCAATATGGTAATTTACGATAGCTATAGACTATCAAATGGGATCTATCGATCGGTACAAGTGATTTGCTTAAGTTTTGAGCTTACTCAAAAATGCCCAATAAAAGCAGTGACCAATCAGTCAGTTACAAACCTCTTATTCCTCAACCATTGGTTTTAAAAGGAATTCAGCATGAGCAGCATTAGTATGAGAAAACCTTCTTACTTCCGTTCAATCAGAGTCTGGTTCACAATCGGCGTGGCCGTATTAATCGTCCTCAAAGCAAAACCCACTGACGCTATGGGTATGCTTATCCTTTGGTGCATTCCTGCATTTTTCCTTCTGGTAACCGCAGGTATTAGCTACAAACATAAGAAAGACAATGCTTCTACAGTCGATTGCTTTAACGAAGGCAATGACGGCTTCTGGAGCCATGAATTCAACGACTCAAAGCTACTGCTTAACGAGACGCAGCAAACTATCACTATCAAAAATGGTAAGAACGAAAAAACGTATCCGTTTAGTTCAGTAATCGGTTGGCGATACAATTTGGAATCTGGTGGCTATGACGGGGGATTTGGAACCGGAGCTATCAGACAGCAAAATCTCAACAACTCAGGTCTTTTCATTGAAGTTAAAGACGTCATGTTTCCAGAATGGAAAATTAAGTTCTATCCGCAAAAAGGGAAGTTTCACCAAGACACTGGTTATAAAGATATGGAAATGCAAATTAAACGCTGGTTGAGAGTTCTTTCTCAGGTTATTAACAAGGACTAAATAATGAGAACTAAATTTGCAGGATCTCTATTAACTATTATCGTTTTATCAGGTTGTGCGTCAACAGCAGGGAATCAATCAATTAAAAATGAGACGCAGCAAAGTATTGCGTCAAAGATTATTAAAGGTCGAACTACAAAACAGGACATTTCAAGAGAATTTGGTGATCCAACACGTAAGACCACCGTTGATACCAATCAGGATATGTGGTTTTACTCAATCATGAACTCGAATATGTCAGCAATGTCGTATATTCCAATCGTTGGGATTTTTTCGAACGGCACTGACATGAAAAGTAAAGCACTAACAATTACGTTCCAAGGAGACAAAGTCGCAAACTGGACGTTTAGTGAGAGTAACGACACTGTACATACTGGGTTTTGATTAGATATCTGATACTAACGCCCTCAATACGAGGGCGTTTTTTATTTCATCAATTATGCTCAAGCGTGAAATAAGTATCCTTTTAGAATCAAATAAGCGAACACTGAGAATAAAATAATGATCACACCAGAATATCTAAATCTAAAAGAATCAGTTTTGGTAAATAACAGATACCAAAACCCTATTTTGTGTTTATCCGCTAAAGAATAACATAATTGTCTGAAAGAAATTAAATGATTAAGAATCCCTGATACAAATATCAAAGCATAAGAGCAAAATGTTATGACAGCTCGATTATGCTGTTCTTCGGATAAACTATTCCAAAAATCAATAATACTTGAATATTGTTTAGATAAATCTACCACATCTAATGGCGCAGTATAATATGCATTCTCATTCAATAGAAGAACCAATAGACCTAATGCTATACTACATATTAAATTTCGTAGGTCTGTCGTTTCAAATTGATTGTTAGCAAATAGAATAATCACACTCACTACTGCTAAAAGCGGCGAAGTATAAGATCCTATATTAACAACTTTCGTGACTAAATCGAAATTATTAAAAAAAAGCCAAATGATAAACACTAAGCCGAAAAATATAGGTATCAGAATTACGGCAGCATCGTTTCCCTGCTCTGGGCCAGAATTGTGGTGAACATGCTTATTGGTTACAGAGTGATTATTGGTAGTGCTATTATCTACAACATTGTAGCCGCCACTATTATTTTGGTAAGTGTTATTTTCATTTCGATTGCCAACATCCTTTATATTCAGGTCTCTTACAAACTTACTCATGAGCTATACTCCGCTATTGAAAACAATACTTACCTTGTCTCAAAAGTAAATATGTGGTCAATTGAAATATTAAGCATGAGTAATGATTCAAAGCATTTCACTAAAAATTAAAAAATCAACATGATTATGGTTAATTCATTTATCTTAAATTAGTTTTTTATTTTGCAAACTTCAGAACAATTGCTTTTACATCAAAGCCTCTTACCCCTTCTCTTTCTACGAGCTCCAGATGGCAAATTTGACAACATCAATTTTTCGTACTTAACCCTTTCTGCCTGATAAATCCCCTCGGCTTCCTGCTCATTATCAATCGCGTAATGAATAAGGTATCTAAAGAAGAAAGTTAGCTCATGCTCATAACCCAGCGTATCAATGACTCGCTGTGAACTCCCTTTTAGCGCGTTTGAAAGCATTGAGATAATCGTGAAGCGATCAATCCAATGATCATTAGCTTGGGACAGGTGGTATTTAATGTAGTAGCCAACACAGAAGAGCCAGATATAGCGAATGATTTTCTCTTGCTGAAAACCTGATTGTTTAAGACGTTCAATAAAAAGTTGTAGAAGAAGAAGCAGTTTCTCTTCTTTCGACAGAACAGTAGAATTATTCATAGTTGCATCCTTGCAAAATTGTCTTCCTGACATGTTAATAAATATCATAAAAATAAACATAGTCAATAGGTGAAACCTATCAAAGTATTACTTTCTTAACCTCTGCGGTAATTCTTCTTCAAGAAGAGAAATGGATATATTGTGACGATAGGCGTTCTCGTGCATTTTTCTTATTTTGAGTAATAAATTAGTATTTTCATGGGCTAAAGATTTATTGTCGCTCTCAAGCCTCTTAATTCTTTCTGCTGCAAGAGTAAGACTACCAGGAACCTTGAGATCCTGCTTAGGCAAAGAGATAGACCTTTTTCTTGTCTTATAAGCTATAGCTATCTCAGTATGCTTACACAAAGCTTGGCGGGTTGGTATTTTTCCCAAATGTGACTTACATGCTGTGCACAATAAATTCCAGGAAAACTCCTTCTTTTTCCAATTATCAATGATTGACACTATCTTTTTAATGTCATGCTCATGAAACTTTTTTGTCATTTTTTACCACTCCTCTTAATTTTTGTTTAAGGTAACTACTCAATACTGTGATTTTTTTTCTAATTTCTTTTTGTTGGTCAGAGCTTAAAGATTCAATAACTTTCATAAGGTAAGATATCATTCCTTCAATATCATTTTGTGTACTACTATTAGAAGGATCATCAACCTTGGCTGACGAACTATGGTTTATATTATTTAATAATTCACGTGATAAATCTGCTAACTCATCATGAGAAACATGGTTATAATTATCGTTATGATGAATGTTTTTCCTACCGGACCATAAAGCAATTTCCACCTCAGAGAGAGTCGTTCTTTGAGCCATTGTATTAATCAGATGTCTAATTTGGTGGCTGTTAAATTTGATCTCTCCTGGATAAGAACCTAAAGCTCTATTTCTATTAAAAATGTTCATTCGCGGATTATTCCTTGTTAACGTTATATTGAACTCGCCAAAGAAGTAACGGCTCTTTACTCTTTCAAGTGTGAATATGTCGGTGTTTTTTGAAGAATTTAGTTGGTATTTATTCACAATAAATAGCTTATTTCCCCATGAAGGCAATGCTTTTTTATTGCCGTCTTTTACGGGTCTATTTTTTCTATAAAGATAATTCCAAAAGTGTGAGCAACTAATCACATTGTTTTCAATTTCTTGAAGAAATGCTTTATTCTCAAAGTTCATTTGTGGGGTTTTGATGTCAAAACCTAAATTATAAAGATCTTGATTCGTAATAACTTCGAGTTTACTTTTATTGAGTTTTTTATAAAATGCTTTTTCACCTTTCTCAATAACGGAGCAGACAGCTCGAGCATTAGTACTAACTTCTTTAATGCGGTGGATTGCTTCTTCAGCAACAGGAAACATACAGTCTGGGAGCCATTTCATATTAAACCCAAATCCTTTTTCTGAGTAGAACCTGAGACAAGGCCTTTCAATGTCTTTTGAATCTTTCAATACAACTAGGCAGTCTTCATTTAGTTCCATGATTTCATTGATTCGTGAGGGGGCGCACAATAACAAAGCAAAAATAGAGCTTGTATAAATATCACGAAGACCTTGTGGTTTAGATTTGAATACCCCCCCCATAAAACTAATGACTCTTGGGTCAGGAAGTTTATCGTTTAAACCATTTTCCTCTTCTGCAATTGTTTTATTCTGACTATTACTTTCAGTCAGAGGGTAAGTCCAATTTAATATATGAGCTTCAATCATTTCATTTCTTACTAGAAAATTACAAATATGCTTAATATTGAAGTAGATCTCATTGACCTTTCCCTGTGAATATTGGTTGTAAGCAAGCTCCATTGCCTTATCCAATACCCTTGAGTTTAAATTGCTTATCTTATAGCTATTGCTCAAATTCGACATGGTTACTTCTAAAACTTTGAAAGCACGAAGAATTGCAATGCACTTATTGATTTTATTTAAACCAATTTTAACTAGATAAGACTTAATAAAATCTGACATATATTCAGATAATGGTTGCTTCATGTTACGTGACTTCCAGCTATATTTGTAGAATGTCATTCCATTATCCCATTTATGATCTTCCCAGTTAACCTCATTACTCAGCGAAGCCTGACACTTAGATTCCTGAATGAATTTTTTTATTTGCAACTCGCATAAATCACTCATAACTTATTATCCATAACTTTGATTATATTAACTATTTCTGACATTTCTTTTGAAATCACTCGTTCAATTTCGATTAGTTCATGAGTATCAGCAAAGGTTTTTTTAATTTCTTTTATGGTTTCTTCAAGTGCACATATCTCTGCAGAAAATGTTATTGGTTCAACAAACAAATTAGCTATCGGAATCATTGCTGAATTCATAATGGCATTAATTTTCGCCCCATTATTAGCATTGTTATGTACATAAGAACGAACCGATTTGGAGGACGTATGATCTAAGGCTTTCGCAATTGCTGCGGCACAAAAGCCTTTCTCAGCAGCCTTTGTACCCAATGTATATCTGAATCTTCTTGAATTTATATTGCCAAAATTTATTGAAGAATTAGCAATTGATTTATTGACAGTCCACCGAATTCTACTTGCAAATTGACGAGATGTTATTACTAAATCTCCATTTTTTAAGCTATCTACAGTGACCTTTTTAGTTTTAAAAGGAGCAGTGCTTATAAAAACCGGTAACTCCTGAGTTTGATTGTAGCTCAGCTTAATACTCAATGTATTTTCGACCAGTTCAACCACCGCACTAGACAAAAAATTAAGATGGCTATATAAACTTTCAGGAATTTCTAATTTAGAGAACGTCTGTCGATAGCTGTTTTTTTGCTTGATTTGTGGAACATCTATAAAATATTTTCCATGTAGTGAAACAACATCTTGGATCTGTATTAAGTTGATTTGAAATGGCCTTCTTCCTGAGTATATCAGGAGGGTTAACATAAGGTAGTTTGAAAAAGTTATTTGTTGATGCTGAAAAGCTAACGTACTCAGCCTGATTATTTCATTTAACTGTTTGTCGCTAAATGGACCTTTATCATAATCGTGAGTATTTACGTTTTTCTTAGCGTCAGGTTTTTTTACTCTTACATTTTGTATTAGCTCTCTCACACTGTTGTCTAATAAATCGGGAAATTGGGAGTTTAACTTTAGAAGAAAATACTTCATGGTTTCTGAATGAGTATAGTTATCACATTCAAAACGATTAAAATAGTTTGCAACTTCTCCGTAGCTAAATTCTATAACACCCCCTTTAACTTCTTTCTGGTAATGCTTTATAGCGAAGAACATTTTTCTAACATAGCTTACGCTATGCTTTTTTAAGCAATACGCAAAAGTAGATTTTATAAGCATTAGGAATTTGTCTATGCCTATAAGCTGGTTGAAGTTAATCTTTATCCCGTAATCTAAGCTCCATATTGAATCAGAAAAACAGACTTTCTTTTTTCCGTTCACAGTTTCAAAATCCGAATATTGATTTTCTGGTTTTTGTAATATTTTGTGCATGCTTTTTCGGTTCCTTTTCAAGAAGGCTAGTAGCGTTCATAAATTGCATTATCTTATATGACTCATTTATGAGATAACGTTGTGTATATACTTCAGACGTTTTACTTCTCCTGCTCCAACCCATTAGATAATTTCTGACTTTTTCATACATTTCGTAGTTAGCTGGGTTAGCTAATTGGTATACATGTTCTGAGTAATTCACGTTCCAGGTATGCCGTAGCGAATGAGCGACAAAATTCTTTAGCAAAGCTTCATTCATCCTAATAATATTGAATATTTTTTGGTAGCCCGAAATAGTTAATGGACTCCCCATAACAAAGTTAGAACTATGTGTTACCATCAGATAATTATGTCCTTTGGATAGTTTTTGATTACTCCTCTCCTTATCTATATAAATTTTTATTCTTTCACAAAGTGCCTTAGTCAAAGGTATCTTACGTTCAGCCGTTTTAACTAATGGTTGCCTTAACCTTGTTTCTTCTTTATCGTCGGGTCTTCTGATTATATGAAGTTCCTTTTTATTGTATTTAAAGTCATCAGTTTTTAGGTTAAGTAGCTCACCACCTCTTATGCCTGTCTCTAATAAAATACTTATTATCACTTCGTTTCTGAATTTTACACAGTTTTTAAAGGGGTTGCTCTCACTGTCAATTTTGATCAATTACTTTAGTGCTTTAATCTGATCTTTATCTAATGACTTATTCTCAAGCTCTGAGTATGACTTTCTTACCTTAATGTTTGGCCTTACATATTCAAAGTTACGTGAAATCAGTTCTGCATCTTTATTGTTGGTCTCTATAACATTTAAGAAAAACCATACTAGGTATTTTTCTATGACGCTTATCTTATAGTGAAGAGAGCATTCTGATATGATTCTTTCTTCTTTAATTTTTGTTACTTTTGCTTCTTTATGTTTAGATGAAAAATGAATCATTGTGTCATATGCTAATCTACCCTCTAATAACCTTTCTTTATTAACTTTGCTATCAAGAGTTATACCTTTGTCATTTAGATATTTTGCATATGACATTAGCACTCCTGTAATTGATTCAATTGTTGAGTATGAATAGTTTTTGGTACGAGACAATACAGCCACATATAAATTCTCATATACTAACGGCAGGCCATTACTTGCATTTACTATCATACAAGTACGAACACCGTTATCATTCCTTAGCCTTTTTAATTTTAATACACAGTCCATTTACACCCTCTATTTACATTTTATTATTGAGTAGTACTAAATAAATCATATAAAAAAAGCTATTTACAAAAATATATTTTCTATAAGTGTAAGAATGTTTTGCCGCTGGGGTTTGCAGCCCGAAAATTTTAATAACCCTCTAGAGGGTTATTAAAATCCTTTAGTTCTACTCTTAAGAGATAAGTCATTAATAAATTTATTTATTTCTTTAGTTTGTAAACTAAAACGTAAATTCAAAACGTCAATTATGGTTTTCTGTTTACAAATAAGCTTATAACTTATGGAGTAAAGTTAATCGGATAAATTGCTGCATTAACCTTTCCATGTCCTTTCTTTCTTTTAGTAAATAAATCCATGTCTCATAAATTTTTAATTTTTCCAAAACGTCAAAACTCTCAATTATGTAGAAAACTGCATTTGAATATTCTGATAAGTAACTGTTTAACAGCTTCACGATTACCTGACTAAAGTCGTTGTCAGGTAGATATACGACAACGGAAAGATCAAAACGCTTTTCTAATTCCTCATTACTTAGCTTTTCTAAGTACTCATTTCCTTCAATAAACTTTTTGAGTTCCATGTTATGAAGCCTCCTTTAAGGCAGAGCTACGGGAGGTGATTACTTTTTCAGCAACCCAAAGTTCCACTTCATACTCAATGAAGACGGTAGTACGTGGACCCAGCTTGATAGGTTTTGGGAAGTTGCCAGCTTTGATTGCCTGATAAATCCAGGATTTGCTGTAGCCTGTCATTCTCATTACAGTGCTCAGCCGGATGAGTGCGGTTTTCTGCATTAGGTTAGTGTTTTGCGTATTCATGTTGCTCTCCTTGGTTCGGTTTCGACGAGAGCAAATGTACTGGAGAGAGGGATAGTCGTGTTAGGGTGGCTCGAAACAACAGAGCCACTGAAGGAAAGGTCAGCTGGAACCCGAGAATTTCAGTTGCTGCGAAAGTCTCATGTTTCTATTTTTTTTATAAAATTTCTATATAGATTTTTGTATATGCTTTGATTATTAAAATCGTCTAAATCTTTACCAAAAATATATGCAGGAGATATATCAGGTTGAACCTTATCTTCGTGTATATTATAAAAACCATAATGTGGAATGTTTTTTCTAAGTATATCTTTTTCTTGAGTCCTGCTTATTAATGCTGATTTGGGCAAGTTAGTCCTCATGTGCTCAAATACTAATAAAAAGAAAATATCTTCTCTAAGTGTTATTTGATAAAATCCTGCAGCATTTGTTGATTCAGATATATCGACAATTATCGTGTTTGAAGCTTTGCGGGTTGGTATCATTTCTTTCACATTAATGTATAAAAAGCTATCGCTTCCAGTTGAAGTCTGATTGTTAAAGGTTACACTTATATTATTCTTCACAACCATTTTTTTAAGTTTTATGTTTGATTTAGAAGTTGAATTTTCATAATTCCCATTATATAGCTCTAAGTCAAAATCTATCTCAGATCTACCCATTGTGGCATCTACTGATATGGGTAGGGTGCTGTCAGATATACATACATTATTAATGACGCCATACCATGGGGCGTTATAGGGTAATAATAAAGAATCATTAATGACAATTATGTAATTTTCATCTTCATTTACTATTCCTTTTTCCTTGAACCTTTCTAAGTCTTCAAGCTTTCTAGATATCGATGAAGTTACCGCTAACAAACGCTCCTTATACAGTAATATCCTCTCTGAATCATTAAGCTCTTTTTTGTTGATTAATTTTTTTATTTCTTGATTTGGAGTCGGTGTTACAACCTCAAAACAGAATTTATGCCCATTTTTTGTAGCAAAGAAATCAGGTCCTTCGTTTTTACTTTTGATATCGACAAAACCTGTTCTTCTTAAATGAAAGCTGAATAAAACTTCGGCAATACGTTGGTCATATTTTTCGCTTTCTTTTGATAAGATTTCTATGTCAAAGTGGTTGTCTTTATAAGGTATAAAATCGTTATAAATTTGTTCCAGCGAAATTAAAAATGCTTTGTAAATGTCTTTTGTGAATTCTCTTTCCTCTCCTGTAAGGTTCAAGAAAAATTCAAATCTGGACTCGAAGTTTTGTTTCCATTTTTCTTTAAGTCTTTCCAAGATCATGTCACTTCCCACGCAACGCCTCTCTTTTTTTAAATTTTATAAAATGTAAATGATTTAATCTGCACTTGTAATTTTCATAACTTCCGAAACTTTCATGTTTTTAAGATGAGGGTTTCGATTTATGAAAAAGTTGAACTGCCTAATGAAGTCTATCGTTGCAGCTTTCATAGCCAAGGGCCTGTCTGCGTCTTTGATATGGTAGTTCAGACGAATCATTGCCTCGTCGTCTTCGTCTGTGTACAAGAGTCTCGATAGCCTATCGTCAGAGAGGCGTAGATCATTCATTTTTGCCCATAGAAGCACGTCGAGCATAGCGATTAGCCTGTAAGTGATAATTTTCTTTATCGTCCCATATCCGAAGCGAACCATGCCTGACAGCTTTTCTTCCACTCCTATGACTTTGCGCCACTGCGGTAACGCCGCTCTGATTGATTCAGCAACTTCGTCATCCGTTCCGCTCGCAAGATCTATCTCTAATAGAATTGTGTTCTCACATATCGCTGACATAACCGTTGATACGTAGTCCTCGTGGTCAGGAAGATTGACACAGTACTCGTCGCTACCTTCCTCCCAAGTAAACAAATTAGCTCTGAGGCCAGTTACACTGAGTTCAGCAAGTCTGGTTATATCTGTAATGAAGACGTGAGGAACGCTTTGAAGAGTTTGCTCACTTTGCATGTAGTCGAGTTGTTCATGATCAAAGAGGAATGGCTTGCCACTAAAGATTTGCCTCATGTATCCGCCAAGGCCAATCTTCTCTTCTACAGTAGGCCATGGCTTGAAGAGGAGGGCTCTTGCCCAGAGTTCATGGTACAAACAGTTTAAGGTGGTTTCTTCAAATCTCTTGTATTTTTCAATGCTTAGCCATGTTTTGACGACTTTGGTGTCTTCCGTGGACCAGTTTTTCATAAGATTTTCTTTACAATAACGAAAGTAAAGAATTATGATACTTGCATAAATACTTATTAGTAAACTGCCGAATACTCATATATTAAAGGATTATGTAATGGGATCCGTGAAGACTAAATCCAATAAAACAGAATTTTTTTTAATAACCATTGCTGCAATAACTCTTTTTGTTATCTCATATCTACTGAAATTGCCACCATTTGGATATTTTTTAATGTATCTTCCCCTTTTATTAGGGCTTCTTTTTACTTGGGGGATATATCCTCGTTATAGCAAGTCTCTGAAAGCTTATGTTGACGGAATATTGTATTTTCAATCATCTATAATTGCTATTTTATTAGTAATGAAAACTGCTGCGCCTGTCCCTGAAGACTTTTTCCTAAAGCATTTACAAAGTCTTCCCGGATTTTTTTATGTATACGCTATGGCAATCGTTGCGGTTATAAAATGTTGTGTTTCCTTCCGTGATGGGCGCGTTTCCTATACTGAGGAAAAAAATAAAATTTCTCAAAAAGTGGAAGATAGTACCGAAATAAATGCAAATAAATTATTACCATCAAATGGATATAAGCTAAATTTTATAATTGGCGCTTCTGTCCTGACCCTGATTATCTTAATCCTTAAATGATTCTTTTTCAGGCTCCTCTATTGCTATCATTAGTAATAGAGGTGAAAAGACAATGGTGAAAACTACAATAGCTGTTGTTATTATCCCTAATGAAGTATTTTCTGAGTTATAGCTTAAATATATATATGAAAATATGTTAATAATTAAACAAAAAATTATAAATATATAACGTTTTTTCATGTTAGAACCCTCTAATTAATTTATTTTATAATTCATCGCATCCTTTTTTTGTTTCATCAAATTTATTTTTATTTAATTTGTACAAGATCATCTATTAAGTGAGTGCTTAAATTATTTAATGCTTCTTTCCTCTCCTCGTAATAATCGTGACGATCATAAACTCCCTGAACGCCTTCAATTTTATGATTCAGACACCTCTCTGCAATATGAGGCGGTACAGACAATGAAGCGAGCAAGCTTCGGCAGGTTCTTCTCAAGTCATGAACGGTGAAATATTCAAGATTTTCCATTTTATTCAGTGGCTGAAGCTTCTTACCAGGCTCCTGACCGAATAGTTTTGCTATCGCTCTGTTGAGTGTATCTTTGCCCATATGAGGCGTTTTGCTTACTCGCCTGTTTGGAAATACGTACTCTGAACCACATGCACGCACTTTTAACTCATTGAAAAAGTCCAATGCAAGAGGTGAAAGAGGTATAGCAATTTCTTTTCCAGTTTTACTTCTATTCGCTGGTAATACCCACTTACTGTCTTCCAGATTAAATTCTGTCCATTTGCTTTCTGTAAGTTCTGTCTTCCTGGTTCCCAACAAAATCAAAAGGGCGCATGCGATATAATTATCTCTACTGAAGCTATCTGAGTTTTCCTTGAATTTTTTGAAAACGAAACCAATCTCTTCAAGTGTCAGTGCTCTCTCTCTGCTTTTCTCCACTCCGCCTGCGTCGTTTATTCTGAAGGCCGCTGCGGGATTGTTCATGGTGAGGCCAAGTTTAATCGCATGATTGAACAGTTGCTTCATGTAAAGCAAAGCGTCATTGGAAATTGAAGGCCTTCCGCTATCAAAGATCTTTCGAATGATCGCTCTTACGTCCAGAGGTGTCACTTTGTCGATTGCAAGTAGACCTATCTGAGGTGAAATGTCTTTTTTGAATACTCGTGCTGGAATTTGCGGATTTTTGAGTCTTTTTTGTAATTCAACAAACCAGTCGTCAAACAGTTCATTCACAGTGGTGATAGCTGCAGGGCGGCTTAACTTACGTTCCGCGACTGGGTCAGTACCGGCTCTAACCTTTTTACGTGCTGCGTCTGCTTCAGACCGAGCTTCCGCAAGCGATAAATCTGTTTGCTTGCCAAGGCTAAGCGCTTTTCTTTTACCGTTGATAGTGTAGCGGATCATCCAATATGGGGAGCCTTTAGGGGGAAGCATAAGGTAAAGCCCTTCGCCGTCTCCATAGCGCCCAGCTTCACCCTTCCTGACGATAGCCTGCACTTCTTTAACCGTTAACGTTCCCATATAAGCCTCTGAGCAGCCCAGGCATGGATAGAAAGCTCTGGGAAGGGTGGTTGGGTAGTAGACGGTTTATATTGTACCTGGATGGGTAAGTAAAGAGGTTTAGTACCCAATTAACTACCCAATGTAAGCAGGACGTTGTTGGATTCAAGTGGACGCACTTGTAAGGTGCTATGGAGTTAAACGCCCATTTTTCAGGGCGTTATAGAATGGATTTTACGATTGAGGATATTACTCGATATTCTGAATCTGCTCGCGCATCTGCTCAATCAGCACCTTCAGTTCAATAGCTGACGTGGTGATTTCAGCGTTGATCGACTTCGAAGCCAGCGTGTTCGACTCACGATTGAACTCCTGCATCATAAAGTCGAGACGGCGGCCAACTGCTTCTTTCTTTTTCAGGATGTTGTAAGTCTCTTTAACGTGCGCATCCAGACGATCCAGCTCTTCAGAAACGTCAACACGCTGCGCCATCATCACCAGTTCCTGCTCAAGGCGATTGTTTTCCAGCTGGACTTCAGCATC
>LIDZ01012932.1_pt3 | contig 18089 bp, 16 predicted proteins | sample 644651 | NCBI WGS metagenome assembly LIDZ01 (sample SAMN03856242, study PRJNA289617) | food metagenome | isolation source: wine grapes on drying loft during traditional withering process | host: Vitis vinifera cv. Corvina | place: Italy: Gargagnago di S. Ambrogio di Valpolicella | collected 2014-01 | reverse complement strand
CTGCAGCAACCTGAGATTCCGAGGCGCACCACCGTCCCGTGGGAGTCGAGCTTGCTCGCGAAGGCTCACTTTCAGCCGCCAGAGAATGTGGCTGAATGCCTCGGCTTTTTCGTGAACAGGATCGAGCGCCACCCCGGTCACTCCCACGTGTCCCGGGATCTTTCAGCGGGAAGATCAGCGCCGGCGCCGACAAACTCACCCGCTTTTCCACCCCCCACCCAACGCCGCCATCAGCCCGACACTGGCCTGCAATCTGCTGGTCTCAACCACCTGCAACCGCCGTCGTGCCTGAAGCGCCGCAGTTTGCGCGGTCACTACATCCAGGTAACTCGCGGCCCCGGCCTGGTAGCTGCTCATCGCCATCTGTTCGGCGCTTTGTGCGGCGTCGACGGCGGCGTGCTGGTCTTCGGATTCACGCTGCAGATCGCGCAGCTGACCCAGATTGTCTTCCACCTCGCACACCGCCTTGAGCACCTGGCTGTGGTAGTGCGCGGCGGCTTCTTCGAATTCGGCCTTGGCTTGCCGCTCGTTCGCGCTGCGGCGGCCGCCGTCGAAAATCGGCAGGTTGACCAGCGGCCCCAGCGCCCAGTAACGATTGGCTGCCGCCAGCAGATTGCCGCTGCCCTGGGTTTGCCCGCCGAGCAGGCCGGTCAGGCTGAAGTCCGGGTACCACGCCGCTTTCGCCACGCCGATGTTGGCGTTGGCGGCGAACACGCGACGCTCTGCGGCGGCGACGTCGGGGCGTTGTTGCAGCAGGCTGCCGGGCAAAGTGTGGGGGATGCCGGGCAGTTTCAGCGGTTGCGCGTTCTGGGCCAGATGAACATCTCCGGGCATCGCGCCCACCAGTTCGGCGATGGCGTGTTCGCTGAGGTCGCGCTGGGCGTTGACGTCATCCAGCTGCGCCCGGGCCTCGGCGAGCTGGCTTTGCGCACGGGTCAGGTCCAGTGCCGACGCGATCTTCCCCTCGTAGCGATCGCGGGTCAGTTGCAGGGCCTGGGTGTAATCGTCCAGCGAGGTCTGCAGGATGCGGCTCTGCGCGTCCAGCCCGCGAACCTGCACATACAGCGTCGCCAACTGGCGCTGCAGGCTCAGGCGCGCGACCGCCAGATCGTCCGCCGAGGCTTGGGCCTGGGCGTCGCCGGCCGCCACTTGATTGCGGATATTGCCCCACAGGTCCGGGTCGAAATTCAGGCTGAAACCGGCGGTGTCGCTGTCGTAGACCGAGGGTTGCGTGCCACCGCGCAATGGCCGGCGATCCGACTGCCGCTGACGAACCGGGCTCAGGCTGGCGTTGACCTGAGGCATCAGCCCCGCGTGCAACTGAGCCGCATACGCCAGCGCGGCGTCGTAGTGCGCCAGCGCGGCCGTCAAATCCGGGTTGGCATTGAGCAGCCGTTGTTGCAGGTCATTCAGTTGCGCGTCCTCGAACGCTTCCCACCACTGGGCTTGCACCGTATCGGCAGGCTGCGCCGGATGCCAGGGCCCGGCGTCCTCGGCGAAATGCGCGGGCAGTTGAACCGCCGGCGCCTGATAAACCGGTGCGAGCGAACAGCCCTGCAGCGTCACGGCGACGGCCAGCGCCAGCGCTTCAAGCCTTGTACGCATGGTTACCTCCGGCGTCCGCCAGTTGCACGGCATCGTTCTCCCGCAGCGCATCGGGCGGGTTATCGATGACGTGATCGGCCGGCTTGAGGCCTTGATCGATGATCAGCCGGTCCCCCAGATCCATCGCGATGTGGATGTCGCGCAGGTGCACATGGCCGGTGCGGTCGAGGGTGGCAACCTGGGTGCCTTTGGCGCGGAAGATCAGCGCGCTGGCCGGAATGCTCAGCCCGCCGCTGGCGTTGTTTACCGGCAGCGTGGCGTCGGCGTAGTCGCCGGGCATCAGCGCGCCGTCCGGGTTGTCGGCGATGAACTGGGCCAGCAGGGTGCCGGAGCGCGGATCCACCGCCGTGGAATCCCCCAGCAATGTCGCCCTGTAGGTCTGCCCCGGATGCTCGGGCACGCTTAGCTGAACCTGCATGCCGGGGCGCACCACGCTGGCGTAGTTCTGCGGAATCGGCACATACAGCCGCAGTCGATGAGTGTCGGCGAGGCTGAACAGCGGGCGTGCGCCGCCGTCATCGGCCTTGATCAACTGGCCTATGTCGGTATTGCGCGCGGTGACCGTGCCACTGAATGGCGCGCGAATGGTCTTGTAATCCTCCAGCGCCACGATCCTTTGATAGTCGGCGTTTGCCGCTTGCACATCGGCATTGGCGGCGACGGCGGTGGAGACTTTTTCATCCACTACCTGTTGCGACACCGAATGGGTGGTCAGCAGGTGCTGCCAGCGTGCCGCTGTGGTCTGGGCGATGCGCGCGCTGGCGTGTTGCTGGGCCAGACGCGCCCGGGCCTGAGCCAGTTGCTGGTCGAGTTCGGGGCTGTCGATGTGGGCCAGTACCTGACCGGCCTGCACATGGCTGCCGATGTCGGCGTCCCAGTCTTTCAGGTAACCGCTGACCCGCGCGTTGATCGCCGCATTGCTCCAGGCCTCGAGGCGCGCGGGCAGGCGCAGGGTGTTGCCTTGGGCGCTTTGGGTCGGCACGACAACGCTGACAACGGGCACCGATTGCTGCTCGGTCCAGGCGTCGACGGCGTGTGCCTCGCGGGTGCGCGCGGCGAGGCCATTGGCGACCAGCAGCGCCGCCAAAGTCAGGCCGCCAATGCCGAGCAACATCAGGCGTTTGCGCGAAGGGGCGTGTTCAGACGACATGGGGTGCTTCTCCATCAAGGGCATTCGCAGGCCAGGGTTTTGAGTGGCGGTGAACGAGGCTGAAGACCACCGGCACGAACAGCAGGGTCGCGGTGGTGGCGAGGATCAGGCCGCCGATCACCGCACGGCCGAGCGGCGCGTTCTGTTCCTGGGAAATCGCCAGCGGCAGCATGCCGATGATCATCGCCAGCGCGGTCATGCACACCGGGCGGAAGCGCGTGTAGCCAGCCTCCATCGCGGCGAGCAGGGCATCGCCGTGTTCGGCAAGGCGCTCGCGGCAGAAACTCACCACCAGAATCGAGTTGGCGGTGGCCACGCCCATGCAGAGGATCGCCCCGGTTAGCGCCGGTACCGACAGCGACGTGCCGCTGAGGAACAGCATCCAGACGATGCCGGCCAGCGCGGCGGGGAGGGCGGTGATGATCACGAACGGATCGATCCACGATTGAAAGTTGACCACGATGAGCAAGTAGATCAGCACTACCGCGCCGAGCAGGCCCAGGCTCAAACCGCTGAACGCTTCATGCAACGCATCGATCTGTCCGTGCAGGCTGACCGTCGCGCCGTTGGGCCGCAGGTGCGCGGTCTCGTCGATGACCTTCCGGATGTCCGCCGCCACGCCGCCGAGGTCGCGGCCCTGCACGTTGGCGAACAGGTCCAGGGTCGGCTGAATGTTGTAGTGGGTGACCACCGCCGGGCTGTCGGCGCGGCTGATCGTCGCCAGGCCGCCGAGAATCTGCGACTGCCCGTTGCTGCCGGTAATCGGCAGGGCTTCGAGGCTCGGCAGGCTGTCGAGACGGTACTGCGGTGTCGCCGCGACCACCGAATACGAGACGCCGTTTTTCGGGTTCAGCCAGTACGTCGGCGCCACTTGGGAGGTCCCGGCCAGGGAAGCGCCGAGGCTGGTGGTGACGTCTTTTTCGGTGATCCCCAGTTGCTTGGCGCGCAGCCGATCAACGTTCACCTGCAACGACGGGTAACCGGTGGATTGCTGAATGCGCAGGTCGGCGATGCCCGGCACATGCTGCACACGGCGCTGCAGTTCCACTGCGTAGGCGCGGTTGGCGTCGCCGTTGGGGCCGGAGATTTTCAGGTCCAGCGGAGCCGGGGCGCCGAAGTTGAGGATCTGGCTGCTGATGTCGGCGGGCATGAAGGCGAACTGGCTGCCGGGAAAGCTTTGCGGCAGGGCTTCGCGCAGGCGTTTGACGTAATCGGCGGTTGGCGCGTGATCGGCCTTGAGGGTGACCTGAATGTCGCCATCCTGCGGTCCGATGGTGCCGCTGCTGCTGTAGGCCATGTCGATGCCGCTCAGGGGGATGCCGATGTTGTCGATCACCGTGTCCAGCTCATCCGCCGGGATGATCTCGCGGATGCGCTGCTCGATGCGGTCGAACGCCGCCGCGCTTTCTTCGATGCGCGTGCCCAGTGGCAGACGCACGTGCATCGACAGCGCGCCGGCGTCGGTGGCCGGGAAGAAGTCTTCGCCCAGGCTGGGCAGCAGCGCAAAACTGGCGAGCACGCAGGCGAGAAAGCCGAGGAGAAACGCTTTTCGCCGCTGCAATGCCAGCCCAAGAAGGCCGTGGTAGGTGTCGCGAATCGTTGAGAAACGTGCCTCGAAACCCTGCTGAAACTTCAACGCGCCGCGCAGGATCAGGTTGCCTTGTCGGCCATGCTGATCGCCTTCGTGGTGATTGATGAACGGGTCTTCCGGGTGATGGCCCGGGCCGGTTTCCAGCACGTGGGGTTTGAGCAGAAACATCGCCAGGGTCGGCACCAGGGTGCGCGACAGCAGGAACGAGCTGGCCATGGCGAAGATCACCGCCAGCGCCATGGGCCGGAACAAATAACCGGCGATTCCTTGCAGCATGAACATCGGCACAAAGACGATGCAGATGCACAGCAGCGACACGAACGCGGGGCCGACGATCTGTCGCGCGCCGTCCATGATCGCGTCCTTCACCGCCTTGCCCTGCTCCAGGTGCCAGTTGATGTTCTCGATGGTCACCGTTGCGTCGTCCACCAGAATCCCCACCGCCAGCGCCAAGCCGCCGAGGGTCATCACGTTCAGGGTTTGTCCGGTCACGGAAAGCAGCGCGATGGCCGAGAGCACCGCCAGGGGAATCGACGCCGCGATGATCAGCGTCGAGCGCCAGCTGCCGAGAAACAGCAGAATCATCACGCTGGTCAGCAAGGCGGCGATGATGCCTTCCCGGGCCACACTCCCCACCGACGCTTTGACGAACACCGAGGCATCGCCCAGCAACGAAGTTTTCAGGGCGGGCGGCAGGGTCTCGTTGATCAGCGGCAGCATGTTGCGGATGTTATCGACGATGGACAGGGTCGAGATGTTGCCGTTCTTCAGTGCCGGCATCAGCACGGCGCGGCGGCCATCAACGCGCACGATGTTGGTCTGCGGCGGCGAACCGTCGCGCACGTGGGCCACCTGGCCGATGGTGATCAGCGCGCCGTCGACGGTCTTGATCGGCAGGTCATTGAGTTCGTCGATGGCCTTGGGGCTGTTGTTGAGCAGCACAGTGTATTCGTCGCTGCCCATCTTCGCCGTGCCCACCGGGATGATCTGGTTGCCGGCGGCCAGTGCGTTGCCGACGTCTTGCGCGGACAGGCCTTTGGCGGCTAGCGCCTGTGGGTCGAGGTCCAGGGTGATCTGCCGCTGCTTGCCGCCCATGGGCGTCGGCATCGCCAGCCCCGGCACGGCGCTGAGGGGCAGGCGGACGCTGTTCTGCACCAGGTCGCGAATCTTCGCTTCCGACAGCGTCGGGCTGGAAAAGGCCATCTGCAGGATCGGCACGGTCGAGGCGCTGTAGTTGAGGATCAGCGGCGGCGTGATGCCCGCCGGCATTTGTTTGAGCACGGTCTGTGAGACCGCCGTGACCTGGGCGTTGGCGGTGCGGATATCCACGCCCGGCTGAAAGAAGATCTTGACGATGCCCATGCCGGGCAGCGACTGCGACTCGATGTGCTCGATGTCGTTGACCGTGGTGCTGAGCGAGCGCTCGTAGGTGTAGATCACCCGACCGGCCATGGCATCCGGCGACAGCCCGGCGTATTGCCAGACCACCGCGACCACTGGAATGCCGATGTCCGGAAACACATCGGTGGGCGTTTTAAGGGCCGCCATCGGCCCGACAATACAGATGAAAATCGCCAACACGATAAACGTGTACGGCTTTAGCAATGCAGTCCTGACCAGCCCGAGCATGCCGTAAACCTCCCATTTCGAATGGGCGCAGTGTTGGTGGACGTACCTAACACGCGGCTTTCAGCCAGATGAACAAAACGTTAGTGCGGTGAGCAGGTTGCTTTCATGCTGGATTCATTTGTTGTTCATCCGCGGCCCACGCACCCTGCGCCCCTCGAAATTCCACCCTTCACATCAGGGATTTTTTCAACTGTCGAGGTCGTGTCATGAAAGCCAAATCGTTATTGCTGGTTCCTATGTTCAGTCTGGTCGCGTTGCTCTCCGCCTGCGCCGGTCCCATGCCAAAAGCCGACCCGAGCGAGGCGTGGATCAGCTTGCAGGAACAGCCCGCCGACGTGCTGATGGCCGAGGACCTGGACGGCAAGCGGCTGAATGACGGCCGCTTCTTCGAAGTCAAACCCGGCGCCCATACCCTCGACGTCAACCTGATCGTCGAACGCAGCGGCGACAACGGAGAGATGAACTGCCAGACCGGTATCCAATTCAGCCAGTTCCAGGCGGGCGAGCATTACAAACTGGTGGAGTCGAGTCTGGGCGAGGAGTACCGGGTGAAGCTTGAGGATGCGAAAGGGAAATCCCTGGGGCACAGCGTGGACTTCACCTGTATGCCGGGGTGATGGGGAAGACGGCGCGTCATCCGAATCCACATCTGTGAATGCTCGCCAGCGCATCCTGTTTCGTTTTGTGACGTCGGATAGGCGCAGTTCAGCCGCTCGCGAATACTGCGCGCCGCTGGACTGTCGTGACTTCATAAAGGGATGGGTGACTGTGGAGACGGATGATCGACGGATAGCAGATGAGGCTGTGGTGTTTGCCAAGGCGAACCGGAAGGAGATTGCAAAGAGGCTGACGGATCCTTCGATATACCTTTCGGAGGATTCGCCTGTATCGGTGTTTATGGCGGGCTCACCCGGGGCAGGTAAAACCGAAGCATCCCTAGAGTTTCTCGGCCGATTCGGCGGATCAGTGCTGCGGATCGACCCGGATACCTATCGCGCCGAATTGCCCGGCTACACGGGAAGTAATTCTTCTCTGTTTCAACGAGCGGTTTCTGTTTTGGTGTCTGCCGTTCACGATGAGGCGTTGCGGCTGCAGCAATCGTTTCTGCTGGACGGCACGGCATCGAATTTCGACACGGTTTCACTCAACATCCGGCGCTCGCTCAAGCGGGGTCGGTTCGTGTTGGTGCTCTATGTCTATCAAAACCCCGAGAGAGCCTGGGAGTTCGTTCAGGCGCGCGAGAAAGTGGAGGGCCGGAACATCCCTATGCAGGGGTTCGTGGATCAATACTTTGCGGCTCGGGAGGTGGTGAACCGTTTGAAATACGAGTTTGGCCATGCAGTGACCGTGGATGTTTTTATCAAGAATCATGATGGTTCTACCAAGTCTTACCGGCAGAACATCCAGCAAATTGACACCCACATACCCGAAACCTATGATCGGGCATCGCTTGAACGCAGGCTGAATTCCAGGAGGTACGAATAATGGCTACTCCACAAAAACTCAAAACAGTGAAGTCGACGCCGTTTTCCGACTTCGTCCGCAACGCCACCTTCGAGGAGAAGGAGCGGGTTTATCTGGATGTCATGGAGAAAGCCTGGGCGCGGCAGGAAAAGATCATCGAGCAAGCCCGGAAAATGTAACCCCGCCCCCAATTAACAAAGCCGCCCTCGAGGCGGCTTTGTCGTTTTGCTTGCAGCTTGCAGCCCCAGTCTTTTTACCCCAACGCCAACACCCGTCGGCATTCCAGCACCAGGCTCGCGCCGCCGGACGGGCTGCTGCCGATGCGCAGTTTGAAGCCATGGAGGTTGACGATGGCGGCGACGATGGACAATCCCAGGCCAAAGCCGCTCTGCTGATTGCCGTTTTCGCTGCGATAGAAGCGCTTGAACACCGCTTCGCGTTCGGCGTCGGGGATGCCGGGGCCGGTGTCCTGGACTTCGATGAACGTGGTGTCACCTTCGGCGCGGGCGATGAGCAGGACTTGGCCGCCCGGCGGGGTGAATTTGATCGAGTTGCTCAGCAGGTTCGACAGCGCCTCGAACAGCAGGGCCCGATCACCCACCATCGGCGGCAGGCGCTCGGCGACTTTCAGCTGCAACGAGACACGGCCTTCTTCGGCCAGCGGCAGGTAGAAATCGTGCAGCTCCTGCAACAGCGGCTGCGGGTCCAGCTGACCGAAAGCCGAACGCCGCTGGTGATCTTCCAGTTCGGAAATCCGCAGCAGTCCGCGAAAGCGCGCCATCAGTGTGTCGGCGTCGGCGATCACCTGGGCCATCTGCTCGCCCAGCGCCGAGTCTTCCGGGGACTGCTGCTGGATTCGATAAAGCTGCGCGCGCAGCCGGGTGAGCGGGGTGCGCAAGTCGTGGGCGATGTTGTCGCAGACGCCCTTGACCTCGTTCATCAGGCGCTCGATGCGGTCGAGCATGGCGTTGACGATGTCGGCGAGCATGTCCAGCTCGTCGCGTCGGTCAGACACCGGCAGGCGGCGGGCCAGGTCGCCGGTGACGATCGCTTCGGCGCTGGCCTGGATCGCCCTGATGCGCTGCAGCGGCCGGCGTCCCAGCAGGTGCCAGCCGGCGATACCCGGAATGATCGTCAGCGAAATTCCCCACAGCAGCGCGCGCAGGATCAGCGTGGTCACAGCGAACAGCGAACCGTTGTCGCGCACCAGAATCAGCCAGCGATCATCCAGCGTATGGATCGCCACGGCGTCGCAGCCCGAGCTGGGCAGGTCCGGGTCGTCGGAATCGATGCAGGTGTTCAGTTCCTGGATTTCGCCGGTCAGCTTGAGGCCGTCGGGAATGCTCTGGATCGGGCCGCTGATGGGCTTCATGTCCTTGTCGAACAGGCCGTAGGCGTCGACCGAGCGCATGTCGAATTTGTCGCTGGTGCGCAACGCATCGTCCAGCTGCGCGCCTTCAAAGCGCGAGAACAACTGCTGACGCTGCATCAGCGAGTGGCGGGCGAGGGTGTTGAGGTAACTGGTGACTTCCCAGTACAGCACCCCCATGAGGATGCTGCTCCAGGCCACAAACAGGAAACTGTACAGCGCCAGCAGCCGGCTGCTAGAGGAGCGCCAGCCCTTAGACGGGTTCGGCAATGACATAACCTGAGCCTCGAACGGTACGTATCAGCGGCGTCAGGGTAGGGGGATCGATTTTCTTGCGCAAGCGACCGATGTGCACGTCGATCAGGTTGGTGCCCGGGTCGAAGTGATAACCCCAGACTTCTTCGAAAATCATCATGCGGGTGATGATCTGCCCGCTGTTGCGCATCAGGAATTCCAGCAGCTTGTATTCGGTCGGCAGCAGGTTCAACGGCTGTCCGGCGCGGCTGGCTTCACGGGTGATCAGATTGAGTTCGAGGTCGGCGACCTTGAGCATGGTCTCGGCCTGGGTCACCGGATTGCTGCGGCGCAGCAGGACTTCCACGCGCGCGGCCATTTCATCGGAGGCGAAGGGTTTGGACAGGTAATCATCGCCACCGGCACGCAGCCCTCGCACCCGCTCATCGACGTCCGACAGCGCGCTGATCATCAGAATGGGCGTGGCAATGCCCAGGGCGCGCATGGTGGTGACAATCGCCAGGCCGTCGACTTCCGGCAGCATGCGGTCGAGGGTGATCAGGTCGTAATCGCCGCTGACCGCACGGACGAGGCCCTCGCGACCGTTGTCGACCCAGTCCACTTGCAGGCCGTGGCTGCTCAGCTCGGCAACGATTTCCTTCGCGGTGACGGCATCGTCTTCGATTGTCAGAATTCGCGTCATGTGAGGTCAGGGCCACGTGAGAGGACAGAAGCCTGCATTTTGCCTTTAAACGTAGTCGGGATTTCTTAAAAATAATTTAAGAAGGGCATGAGGGGCTTTTTGGTGCTAGCCGAGGTGCCAAGGGGAAGGGGCTCGCTGGAGAATTCAGACCTGACGCCGGTCACTCCCACAGGACCGGTGTCACCCCCAGGCACACCGGTCACTGTCACATTTCATACCGCTTCAAGCGCCTTTGCGATCGGATTCAGCTTTGGGCTGACCCAGCTCTTGCTTCAGCTTTTCGTCCAGCGCTTTCTTCTTGCCTTTCTTGTCCGGCGTTTCGCCTTCGCTGCGGATCTGTGCATGGCTGATCAAGGCGAAGATGAAGCTGCCGCCGATGATGTTACCGGCCAGTGTCGGGCCGGCGAAGATCATCCAGAAATCCTTCCACGGCAGTTCGCCGGCGAACACCAGATAAGACACCTCAGCCGAGCCAACGACGATGTGGGTGAAATCCCCCAGCGCCATCAGGTAGGTGATCATCACGATGATGCCGATCTTCGCGCTTTCCATGGACGGGATCATCCACACCATGGTGGCGATCATCCAGCCGGAAATGATGCCTTTGGAGAACATTTGCCAGGTGTCGTTCTCCATCACCTTGCGGCCGATTTCGAGGAAGGCCTGATCGGTCTTGGTGTCGAAGATCGGCAGATGCAGCATGACGTAGGCCACCAGCAACGTGCCGCACAGGTTGCCCACCAGCACCACGGTCCACAGCCGCAACAGACGCACGACATTGTTCAGCGTCGGCTTGCTCATCACTGGCAACACGGCAGTCAGGGTGTTTTCGGTGAACAGTTGCTGACGAGCAAGAATCACCGCCAGAAACCCTGCGCTGTAACCGAGGCTGGCGATGACTTTGAAACCTTCGGCATCGGGCAGTCGCGAGTTCAACAACCCCATCGCCATCAGGGACAGGCCCATGGTCAACCCGGCCGCGAGGGCCGACCAGAACAGTGCAGCGACGTTACGCTCCAGTTCCTGATCGCCCTGCATGCGGATCGTTTCGTGAAGGACGGCGGCCCGGGGCGGCTGGTTTTCGTCGATGTCGCGTTCTTCTTCCGGGGTCAGGCCGGGGGTCTTGCCGTCTGGTTCGTGTTCCATGGCGATCCTTTGGATGTCAGTGCACGTTGAAACGTGTTCTTTGGGAGAGTGCTCGGTTCAAGAGTGCTCGGTAGGCGACGGTTCGCTTGCACATGCTTGCTGCGCGGCGCTGCTGCTTGAGACACAATCCGTTACCCGTCGTTCGCCAACGGCGGCAGCCTTTTCATTGATGTGGGAGAACCTCTTTTGACCCTTCTCATTCGCGACGCCACCCGTGCCGACGCCGCCGTCATTCTGGGCTTCATCACCGAGCTTGCGATCTACGAAAAAGCCGAGCACGAGGTCAAGGCCAGTGTCGCCGACATCGAGCGCAGTCTGTTCGACGAAGCCTCTCCGGCCAAGGCGCTGATCTGTCTGCTGGATGGCCAGCCCATCGGTTTCGCCGTGTACTTCCTGAGCTACTCCACCTGGCTGGGTCGCAAGGGCCTGTACCTTGAGGATCTGTACGTGTCGGCCGCGCAGCGGGGTGTCGGCGCGGGCAAGAAGCTGCTGCGCCATCTGGCCCGGATCGCCCACGACAGCGGCTGCGGCCGTCTGGAATGGAGCGTGCTGGACTGGAACCAGCCGGCGATCGACTTCTATAAATCGATCGGCGCCGAGCCCCAGGACGAGTGGGTGCGCTACCGGATGGAGGGGGAAGGGTTGAAGCGCTTTGCAGAAGGGCAGGATTGAGCCATCTAGTCAGTCAGCTCTGCACTGTCGATCCGGTTGACGCCCGCGAGGGCCATGTCTTTCCAGGCCTGGTCCAGCGAGCCGTTCAGGTCGATGGCCTTGCACGCATCGGCGATCACCCAGGTGTTGAAACCCGCCGCCCTGGCGTCCAGCGCGGTCCAGGCCACGCAGAAATCCAGGGCGAGGCCGACCACGAACACGCTGTCGATGCCACGCTCGCTCAGGTAGCCGGCCAGCCCGGTGCGCGTGGTGCGGTCGGCTTCGACAAACGCGGAATAGCTGTCGATGCCGGCGTTGCAGCCCTTGCGCAGGATCAACTGTGCGTGGGAGATGTCCAGGTCGGCGTGCAACCGGGCACCGTGGCTGCCTTGCACGCAGTGATCGGGCCACAGCGTCTGCGCGCCGTAGGGCAGGGTGATGCTGTCGAACGGCGCGCGCCCGGCGTGGCTCGAGGCAAACGACACATGCCCGCGCGGGTGCCAGTCCTGGGCCATGACCACGTTGCGAAACTGCACGCCGAGGCGGTTGATCAGCGGCACCAGCGCATCGCCGTCGGCCACGGCCAGCGCGCCGCCGGGCATGAAGTCGTATTGCATGTCGATCACCAGCAACGCGGCGCGTGGGTCGGAGGGCAATCGGGAAAGCGGCGTGGTCATCATCTGAGTCCTTGATGCAGTGAGTCTTGGGGCAATGAGTCGGTTCGCGGTCAGGCCAACACGCGGATCTGCGCGCCGGCGTGCCAGGCCTGAATGTCCTCGATCATCTGGCTGAAAAACATCCGGTAGTTGTTCTCGGTCACGTAGCCCACGTGGGGTGTGGCCAGGACGTTGGGCAACGTGCGAAACGGGTGATCGGCGGGCAGCGGCTCGACGCTGTAAACGTCCAGGGCGGCGCCGGCGATTTTATTCTGTTTGAGCACCTCGATCAGCGCGTCCTCGTCGACGATTGGCCCGCGGGCGGTGTTCACCAGATACGCCGTCGGCTTCATGCGGTTTAGCGAATCGGCATCGACCAGCCCGCGGCTGCGCTCGCTGAGCACCAGGTTCACCGAGACCACGTCCGCTTGCTCGAACAGTTCCTGCTTGCTGACGTAGGTCACGCCATGCTCGGCGGCCCGTTCAGCGGTGAGGTTCTCGCTCCAGGCGATCACCTTCATGTCGAAGGCCTTGCCGTAGCGGGCGATTTTCTGGCCGATGCTGCCCAGCCCGACGATGCCCAGGGTCTTGCCGTACAAGTCGCTGCCGATGCCGTTCTGCCAGTCGCCCGCGCGCAGGGAATTGGCTTCGTCGACCAGGTTGCGGGTCACGCTCATGATCAGCGCCCAGGTCAGTTCAGGCGCCGCGTACTTATAGCTGTCGGTGCCGACCACGGTGATGCCCAGGCGCGCGGCGGCCTTGAGGTCCAGCGCCGCGTTGCGCATGCCGCCGGTCACCAGCAGTTTCAGGTTCGGCAGCTGACTGAGCAGGGCGTCATCGAAAACCGTGCGCTCGCGCATCACGCAGAGGATCTGAAAGTCCTTGAGGCGGGCGACCATGGCGTCGGTATCCGCCGGGTAGTCATGGAGAAAACTGACCTCGCCGATCCGCTGCAATACGGTCCAGTCCACAACGTGTTCGGCGACCGATTGCCAGTCGTCGAGTACGGCAATCTTCAGCCCGGAATCCTGAGTCATTGAGCGAGGCCTCGTTCAGCAGCGATGTTGGATTTGTGGCGATCACAGTACGCCTGCGCGGGGCGGTCTGGAAGTCCGTGTGTGGGAGTGAGCTTGCTCGTGAAGGTGCCGGTACCTGCGCTGAATGTCAGTTAAACAACCCCGCCGCGATGTTGATCGAGAACCCCAGAATCGAGGTGTTGAACACGAACCCGATCAGCGACTGCGCCAGCACCACTTTGCGCAGGCCGCGCGTGGCGACGCCGACGTCGGAGGTCTGCACCGCAACGCACAAGGTGAAGGAGAAATACAGAAAGTCCCAGTAGTCCGGGTTCTCTTCGCCATCGGCAAAGCGCAACGCCGGCTTGTCGCCGTTCCAGGTGTAGAACACTCGGGCGTAGTGCAGGCTGAAGACCACGCCGATCAGCAGCCAGGAGCCGAGGATGGTGAAGCCGGTGAAGGCGTAATGCAGCGCTTTATCGGCGTCCTTCATGTCTTGAATGCCGGCCAGCTCGAGGATGATCGCCGCCAGGCTGGCAATGGCCGCCACGCAGACGACGAACAGCACCACGCCGGCGTTTTCGTCCTCGATTTCGGCCACCCGGCGCACGTCTTCCGCGCTGGATTTGAAGGTGCGGCGCATGATCATCGCCATGTACAGCCAGCCGGCGACGTTCCAGCCGATCAGGCATTTGCTGATGACTGAAATGTCGGGGGCGACGAACGCGCTGGCGATACCGGCAGCGACGCCCACAAGGGTGGCGATGGTCAGGCGGGGGTGGGTCTTGGCAAGGCGGGACATAGAGGAATTCACGGCAGTGAGATGCGCGAACAGTAGCACGCGGCCGCTACAGCAGATGATGAAGAAAAACGGCGCGCAAGGGGTTACGCGCCGGTCGCCATTTGGCAGTTTAGGTGAATCTGTTAACCGGCCCGTCCAGTGGGAGGTTGACCGGTTGAAATCACTGAATCAGCGCACCAGACACGGCTGCTTGTTGTTGAACGTCCAGTTGGGCACCAGAAACTGCATCGCCACGCTGTCATCCCGCGCGCCGAGGCCCATGCCTTTGTACAGCTCGTGGGCCTTGGCCACCTGGTCCATGTCGATCTCGACCCCCAGCCCGGGCTTCTTCGGCACCTGAACGCTGCCGCCGATGATCTGCAGCGGCGCCTTGGTCAGGCGCTGGCCGTCCTGCCAGATCCAGTGAGTGTCGATGGCGGTGATGTTGCCCGGTGCAGCGGCGGCCGCGTGGGTGAACATCGCCAAGGAGATATCGAAGTGGTTGTTGGAGTGCGAGCCCCAGGTCAGGCCCCATTCGTTGCACATCTGCGCGACGCGCACCGAACCCTGCAGGGTCCAGAAGTGCGGGTCGGCGAGCGGGATGTCTACTGATTGAAGCTGGATGGCATGGCCCATTTCGCGCCAGTCGGTGGCGATCATGTTGGTGGCGGTACGCAGGCCGGTGGCGCGACGGAATTCAGCCATCACTTCGCGGCCCGAATAACCGTTCTCTGCGCCACAGGGGTCTTCGGCGTAGGCCAGCACCTTGTGCTGATCGCGGCACAGACGCACCGCTTCTTTCAGTGACCAGGCGCCGTTCGGGTCGAGGGTGATGCGCGCTTTCGGAAAACGTTCGGCCAGCGCCGTCACCGCTTCGATTTCCGCATCGCCGCTGAGCACGCCGCCCTTGAGCTTGAAGTCCTCGAAACCGTAGTGCGCATAAGCCGCCTCGGCCAGACGCACAACGGCTTCCGGGGTCAGCGCTTCTTCGTGGCGGACGCGAAACCACTCGTTGTCCGCGTCGGCTTCGGTGCGATAGGGCAGGTTGGTTTTCGTCTGGTCACCGACGTAGAACAGGTAACCGAGCATCTTCACTTCGTCACGCTGCTGGCCCTCGCCGAGCAGCGCCGCGACCGGCACCTCAAGGTGCTGACCGAGCAGATCCAGCACTGCAGCTTCAATGCCGGTGACCGCGTGGATGGTGATGCGCAGGTCGAAGGTCTGCAGGCCGCGACCGCCGGCATCGCGCTCGGCGAAGTTGCGGCGCACGTCGTTGAGGATCTTCTGGTAGTTGCCGATGCTGCTGCCGACCACCAGGGACCGGGCGTCTTCGAGGGTCTGGCGGATTTTCTCGCCGCCGGGGATTTCACCCACGCCGGTGTGGCCGGCGTTGTCCTTGAGGATGACAATGTTGCGGGTGAAATACGGACCGTGGGCGCCGCTGAGGTTGAGCAGCATGTCGTCGTGGCCGGCCACCGGAATGACCTGCATGTCGGTGATGACGGGGGTGCTGCCGGAATGCTGTGTGTTCATGTCTAAATCCTTGTGAGTACCCAGCGCGGCGGGGGCGCTGTCTTTACGGTCTTCATTGCTCAGAGCTCAGGGCCCAAGCGCTTGGCTCAAGTGTGGCTGGGTGTGACGTCGACCTTGGCCACCGGCACCGCGCCGGGCTTGGGCGTCGTGCGCACGGTAAACACCAGAATGGCGGCGATGATCGAGGTGACGGTCAGGCCATAAAGGCCGCCCTGGATCGAACCGGTCTGCTGTTCGAGGATGCCGAAGGTGGTCGGCGCAACGAAGCCGCCGAGGTTGCCCACCGAGTTGATCAACGCGATGACGCCGGCGGCGATCCGTGCATCCAGATAGCCCTGGGGGATCGGCCAGAACAGCGACGATGCCGATTTGAAGCCCATCGCCGCGAAGCAGATGGCGACGAAGGCGAACACCGGACCGCCCGTGGTCGACATGAACATCCCGGCCGCCGCGATCAACAGGGCCACGGCAACCCACGCCTGCTGGTGTTTCCACTTGGCCGACAGCGAGGCAAAACCGTACATGCAGACGATGGCGATGAACCATGGGATCGAGTTGAACAGACCGACCTGGAAGTCGGTGAGATCGCCCATCTTCTTGATGATGCTCGGCAGCCAGAACGTCGCCGCGTAGATCGTCAGCTGGATGAAGAAGTACATCAGGCAGAACAGGATGATCTGCGGGTCCTTGAGCAGTTTGCCGATGGACAGCTTGACCGGGTTGGCCGCTTCGCGAGCTTTCTGTTCAGCGTCGATGGTGTTGACCAGCGCGTCTTTCTCGGCCTCGGTCAGCCATTTCGCGTCGTGGGGTTTGGAGTCAAGCCAGAACCAGACGAAGAAGCACAGGCCGACGGAGAACATGCCTTCGATGAAGTACATCCACTGCCAGCCGTGGAAGCCCAGCGCGTCGATCTGCAGCAGCAGGCCGGAGAGCGGGCCGGAGATCACCGACGCAAAGGCCGAGCCGCTGAGGAAGATGGCGATGGCCTTGCCACGCTCGACGCCGGGCAACCAGCGCGTGAAGTAGTAGATCACGCCCGGGAAGAACCCGGCTTCGGCCACGCCCAGCAAGAAGCGCAGGATGTAGAAGTGGGTTTCGGTCTGGATGAACGCCATGCACGCCGCGACGATGCCCCAGGTCAGCATGATGCGGGTCAGCCAGATGCGCGCGCCGACTTTCTGCAAGAGGATGTTGGAGGGGACTTCGAACATCGCATACGCGATGAAGAACAGGCCGGCACCGAAGCCGTAGGCGGCCGCGCCGATACCCAGGTCATGTTCCATGTGACTACGCACGAAGCCGATGTTAACCCGGTCGATGTAGTTGACGATGAACATGATGACGAACAGCGGCAGGATGTGTCGTTTGACTTTCGAGACCGCCGATTGCAGGACGGAATCGGTGGCGTCATCCGCCCGTGATGAGGATGTGTTCACTCTGGTAACTCCCACTGATTATTTTTATGCGGGTAATTAAGCAAGTTGTGTGTGACAAGGTGTGTAGGCCCTGTTGCCAGTCATCATACAAGTAATGATCGCCTTGGCAACCGTATTTGCGGGGCTTGCGGGAAGTATTTCGTCGGGCTAGTCTCGCTTGTCTGACAAGTTGGATGAGTGGGTATGGGTGTTGAGTGGCTGTGTTTCCAAGGGCCCCGGTCGTTTCGCCCTGGGTTTCCAGCGACTGGTTTGATACGAGTGACGAGCCTGGGCTGTCAGGAAAATACAAGTGGACGGCAGGCGTTGCCAGCCATGGTTATTTCAATACTTATAGGACGACCTTTTTTGAACAGCACCGGACCCTTGCCACCCAAGCGACGCCAACACAGCCTGGCGACGGACCTGGTCACCGACCTGAGTCAGCGGATTTTGATGGGCACCATTGCGCCCGGCGCGAAGCTGCCGTCCGAGAGCGAGATTGTCCGCGAGCACGGCGTAAGCCGCACGGTGGTGCGTGAGGCGATTTCCAAATTGCAGGCGTCCGGGCTGGTCGAGACCCATCAGGGCAAAGGCACCTACGTGCTGGCGCGTTCGGAGCAGAGCGGGCTGCACCTGAAGGTGGAGACGGCGTTCAGTGTGCGGCACATCATAGAGCTGCGCATGGGCCTGGAAACCCAGGCCGTCGCCCTGGCCGCGCAACGCCGGAGTCAGGCCCAGCTGACGGCGATGCGCGCCGCGCTGGATGATTATCAGGACCTGCTGGCCAAGGAAGACAGCTGCGTCGAAGCGGACCGGCGCTTTCATCTGCTGATCGCCGAAGCGACCGGCAATCCTTATTTCGTGGAGATCCTGCAAAACCTCGGCATCGCCGTCATCCCGCGCAGCCGCATTGCCACCAGCGAACGGGCCGGCGCGAGCCTGACCCACAGTGCGTATCTGGCCAACCTCGAACACGAAGCCATCCTCGCCGCCATCCGCCGCCAGGACCCCGACGCCGCCCGCGCCGCGATGTGGACGCACCTGAGCAACAGCCGAGAACGGCTGGCGCCGGTTGAGTGAAGGTCTTTATCGCTCGAAATGTGTGGCGCTCACACCGGCCTCTTCCCGGCTAAAGCCGGTCCCACT
>LIDZ01014854.1_pt12 | contig 18113 bp, 19 predicted proteins | sample 644651 | NCBI WGS metagenome assembly LIDZ01 (sample SAMN03856242, study PRJNA289617) | food metagenome | isolation source: wine grapes on drying loft during traditional withering process | host: Vitis vinifera cv. Corvina | place: Italy: Gargagnago di S. Ambrogio di Valpolicella | collected 2014-01 | reverse complement strand
ATCCTCTCCAGCTTGGAGGGTATGACCGTCGTTTTTGTTATAGCTAGTAGACACTATCAATTCATTATAGTGGTTCTTCTTTAGTGACCGGCACTTGCTCCGGTACCTCTTCGACCCGTTCCGCAACAATAATCTCATAGATCCGCAGGAAAATGATCTTGATGATCATGTAAACCGGAAGTGCGATTAGCACCCCGATGATACCGAAGAAATCTCCGCCTATCAATACGAGAACAACCGTGGTTAACGGATGCACATCCAGCGATTTCCCGTAAATAATCGGGGAAAGTACATTATCCTGAATCTGCTGCGCAATCACGATAATGATAAGTGCCCATAAAGCCATGGTAGGTGATTCGATAAAGCCTACAATGAGAACAGGGACGGCAGCGAGCAGGGACCCGACATAAGGAATAAAGTTAAGTGGGATTGAGATTAACGCTAGCAGTAATGAATAAGGCAGACCAATGATCAGAAAACCGATATACAGCATGGTACCTAGGACGACATTCAACATAACGCGTGTAACGATAAAGCTGCTGAGTGCACTGTCAATATCCTTCAGCATATCCTGTCCTTCTTTACGGTACTTCTTAGGAATCAGCCCCTGAAGGATAGGTGACAGCTTGTGACCATCTTTCAGCATGTAATAGAGAATGATCGGCAAAGTGGCAATGATTACAACAATACTGGAAATAACACCGATCAGATTGGACATGGAATTGGTTACCCAGGTGATGGCATCATTCAAGTATCCGGAGAGCCGGGTCGCCAGATCGGAATCCCCTTTGAAGAAGCGCGATAATGCTGGGTTGTCCTGCAGTTTGTTGAACTGATTCTGAAGCCCCTGCACCAGATAAGGAGTATTATCAATGAAGTTTTGAATTTGGTCCTGCAGGGTCGGCCAGACCAGTACCCAGAAGAGCACGAACAATCCGACGAATATAATGTAGATTAGTAGAATGGAAACGGCACGGTTCAGCTTTTTCTTCTCAAGCAGACTAACGAGCGGCCGCAATAGATAGTACATGAAGCCAGAGAGCATCATAGGCACGAGCAGCAGATTGAAGATTTCAACTAAAGGTGTGAATAGAAAAATAACCTTGGAGCCCAAGAACAGAATAAGTAAAAATGAGATTATGGCCAGACTTGTCCGAAAATATTTACTTTGCAGCAATTTGCAGCACCCCCTAATTATAAGATTCATAGATTATGTAAACATCCTTTGAATCATTGTGTTCTACTATTATACTAAACCTTGCTCTATCTTTATAACCTTATTCACATCGGTTTAACCTGCGGGTGTGACGGTTAATACCGCATTAATAGGAGGGATGCACAGTGACTGTGTTGATTCTAGGAATATTCGGACATCGGAGTGACGCAATATTGGCCATCAAGGCATTGCAGGAGCATGGAATCAACCACAAGAAGGTATCTGTGCTGGCGAAGCAAAAAAATATTGTGGAGCAGATCAGCAAAGATTCTGGTATTGGCAAACCTGAAGTCGGGATAGGCAACGGGGGATTGTTCGGAACAGCCAAGGAGATTGCTGTTGGGTTGAATATGCTGCCGGATACGGCTGTCGCAGCGGGACCTGCAGCACATAAACTGGCGGGAGCAAGTTTAGATGAAGATACAGGTATGGATGGATTAACCGTAAGCCTTATGGGATTGGGTATTCCCCAGGAAGATGCTGAAGGTTATGCGAGGCATGTAAATACAGAACATATCATCGTGATGCTTGCGCTAGAACAAGAGAAAATTAAGTTGGTAAGTTCTCTTTTTAATAAGCATCATGCCATTCCGCTTGAATCTCTGTGAACAGGAGAGTCAGCGGTGTTTTCGAGTAGATTTTTTGTTTTTGGAGCGGATGAACAGTGCGGGTATCACATCGGTAGTTCCGCCGGTATCCTTGGCGATTTGTTTTGCTTTCATCAGTGACAAAAAGGCAAAAAAATCACCTAGAGCAGTCAGTCCGGCAGCAATGATGGCATAATCTTCAGCGCTTAGTTCTTCAGTCTCTACCGGATTGCTATTTTTTTTATCGGCCATCTCCTGCTCACCCACTTTCCCCTATATGTATTATAAAATATGTAATAAACTCTGAAGTTGAAATAGGCAGTTGGGACGGAATTTCTTTCTGGAGGTACTTATACGGAGAAGATACTTATTGGCCTTAAAGGCAGTAAGCATCTTCTCCTTTTTAAAAATATAAGAATTTATATGCTTCACGCCATAACTTATCCTTATATTTCTCGAAGAAACGGATGCCGCCTCTTTCAGAGGACGGCAAAGCCGTTTCTTCTTGATATAAGGATTTATATGTTCCAGGCCATAAATCATCCTTCTTGCATGACTGATATTTTTCTTATAAAAGCGCTTTACAGAAGATGAAAACGCTGTTACAATCATAAATGAGCACAAGTGGTCAATAACGATCATAATTATAACTAAGATGATCATTATCTGGTCATAATAATATATGGATAAGCGTAAGCCCTAAGAAACCTTTCAGTGCTGCGCTAACCTATAGATGGAGGGGAACGCGGTGCAGTTTGAGGAAGAAAGAAAGCGGAGTATCGTGCAGTTTGTAGAGCAGCATTCGCGAGGTTCTGTTCAGGAGCTCAGTCAGAAAATGGGCGTTTCCGAATCTACAGTGCGCCGAGATCTTAAGGAGCTGGAAGAAGCGAGATTGCTAAAGCGCACCCATGGCGGGGCAGTCTCCTTGCAAAGCGTTAACTTTGAGGCCGCCATTCCGGACAAGGAAGACCGTTTCCTGGATGAGAAGCTGCGGATTGCCCGCAAGGCTGTGGAGATGATCCGGGAGGGTGATGCCATCCTGCTGGATGGAGGAACCACGACCCTGCAGATTGCCAGAGAGCTGAAGTCCTTCTCTAATATCAAGGTAATTACCAATTCGATCATGGCTCTGAATGAGCTGAAGGATTGCCGCAATATTGAAGTCTCCATTACAGGTGGAATGCTGCGGCCGGATACGATGGCTTTTGTAGGGCCGATGACCGAGCGTTCTCTCGATATGGTGCGGGTGGATAAGGCATTTCTTGGCACCAACGGATTGGATTTACGTGAAGGCATCACCACACCGAATATGCTGGAAGCTGCCACGAAGCGCAAGATGATTGCTGTCGCCAAGCAGGTCATATTGCTTGCTGATCACAGTAAGATTGGCCAGATCTCTTTTTGCAAGGTAGCAGATCTGACAGAAATGGATCATTGCATTCTCGATTCGGGCGTACCAGAGAGCTTCATTCGGGGGATTACAAGCTTAGGCGTTGACTTCACGCTGGTATGAAGCAGAGGAGGTTATCATGAAGAAACTAGTCATCACAGTTACCCTGAATCCGGCTTTAGACAAAACAGTAACGATTGACGGTCTGGAGGTTGGCGGACTGAATCGAGTCAACGATATCCGCACGGATGCGGGCGGCAAGGGAATTAATGTTGCTAAAGTATTGAAGGGCTTTCACGAAGAGGTGTCTGCAGTCGGTTATATCGGTGGACACAATGGCAAGCTGATCCTCGAACGGCTGGAGCAGGAAGGTATTCGTCATTCTTTTACGGAAACGCTGGCAGAGACGAGAATGAACCTCAAGGTAGTGGACAGTAATGTTCAGGTCACGACAGAGATTAACGAGCGTGGAGGAACTGTATCGGAGCCTGAGCGAAATCTTTTTCACGAGTCACTAAAGCTGCTGCTTGAAGAGGCTTACATCCTTGTGCTGGGAGGCAGTGTTCCTCCGGGAATAGATTCTTCAGAGTATGCTCTGTTGATTGAGGCTGCCAGGAGTAAAGGGGTCAAGACCATTCTGGATGCTGATGGTGACGCTCTGAGATATGGCTTGAAGGCCGGACCGGATGTGATCAAACCGAATATTCATGAGCTGGAGCAGCTCGTCGGTACGACACTTGCAACCGAACAAGAGATTGTTCGGGCAGCCCGACAACTGATTGCCGAAGGAACTCATTGGGTCATTGTCTCCATGGGAGGCGAAGGCAGTGTGGCTGTCAGTAAGGATGAAGCCATTCGAGCCCGTCCATTTAGTATTAAGCCTGAAAGCACCGTAGGCGCTGGAGATTCCATGGTAGCAGCGATTGCCTCAAGCTTAATTCATGGGCGCAGTCTTACCGAGACACTTCGCTGGGCTACAGCAGCCGGCAGTGTAACCGCCTCCAAACCGGGGACCCAAGTCTGCGGCCCCGAAGAGGTTATTGCCCGCCTGCAAGACGTTGGGATTACAAGTATTGAAGTATAGAGGGTTATAAAAACGCTCGCAGGAGGAATATTAAATGAAAAAACTATTAGCGGTTACAGCTTGTCCCACCGGAATAGCCCACACTTATATGGCGGCTGAATCCTTGCAAAAGGCAGCAGGAGAAAAAAATGTCCCAATCAAAGTAGAGACACGGGGCGCAATCGGGATTGAGAATGAACTAACCGCAGCGGAAATTGCTGAAGCTCATGCCATCATCATTGCAGCGGATACGGATGTGGATGAAGCGCGCTTTGCTGGCAAACCTATCGTGCGGGTGGCCGTTGCCCAAGGAATCAAAATCCCTGGTCAACTGATTGATCAGGCACTGGCTTTGCAGGCTTCAACAGCCTCAGCAGCTCCACAAGCGGGATCATCCGTTGGTGGCAGCGAGCGTTCCGAAAATTCATTTTACAAAAATCTAATGAATGGCGTTTCCCATATGCTGCCGCTGGTAGTTGCTGGGGGTCTCTTGATCGCCTTGTCCTTCTTTAAGCTTAATCCGGAAGAAGGAACCTTTTTCGCCAACCTACTGCAAATCGGCGGCGCAGCGATGGGACTTATGGTGCCCATTCTGGCAGCGTTCATCGCCTTCTCCATTGGTGGTAAACCTGCTCTGGCTCCCGGTCTTGTGGGTGGTATGTTGTCTAAAGACCTTGGCGCTGGCTTCCTCGGCGGCATTCTCGCCGGTTTCCTGGCTGGTTATATCGTCAGATATCTGATCAAATATATCAAGCTGCCGAAATCGATGGAAGGTCTGAAACCGCTGCTTATCGTGCCTTTACTGTCGGTATTTATCATCGGCATGCTTATGATTTATGTCATCGGAACGCCAATTAAAGATTTGATGGACGCTTTGACGGTTTGGCTGCAAAATATCGGTTCGGGCAATAAAATATTGCTAGGCGCCATATTGGGCGGCATGATGGCGATCGACATGGGTGGACCATTTAATAAAACAGCTTATACCTTTGCTGTAGGTTTGTTGGCAAGTGGTGTGTATGGACCAATGGCTGCTGTAATGGCTGCAGGTATGACTCCGCCGCTTGGTATCTGGCTGGCTACCGTATTGGCTCCAAAGAAATTTACGTTAGAAGAACGCGAAGCTGGTAAAGCTGCCTCCATCCTAGGGCTCTCCTTTATTACTGAAGGTGCAATTCCATTCGGAGCTGCTGATCCACTGCGCATCATTCCAGCATTTATGATCGGCTCTGGCCTGACTGGAGCACTGTCCATGGTATTTGATGCTACGCTACGTGCACCACATGGCGGCATCTTCGTTCTAGCAGTTCCCAATGCGATCGGTCAGCCGCTGATGTACCTGCTTGCTATTGTTGTCGGAACGGTCGTAACTGCGGTCTTGGTCAATCTGTTCAAAAGAAATAAATCTGCGATTGGAGTTGGCACTAAATGAATATTCATGAACTATTGACGGAAGAAACGATATTCCTGCCCCTGGAGTCAGGGACTAAAGATACTATTATTGCCCAGATGACTGAAGGGCTTAAGCTCTCCGGTTCGGTAACAGATGCCGAGCAATATGTGCGTGATGTGCTTATTCGTGAAGCTACCGGTTCTACTGGCATCGGCTTTGGAGTGGCAATCCCACACGGCAAATCTGCCGGAGTTGCCAAACCAGGTCTGGCTCTAGCCCGCTTGAGCGAGCCCACTGATTGGGATTCCCTTGATGGCACGCCTGTTTCCATTGTGTTTCTAATCGCTGTGCCTCAGGAGAACGTTGGCAATGAGCATTTGAAGATTCTGGTAGCACTGTCCCGCAAGCTGATCCATGATGAATTTCGCGAGTCGCTGCTAAATGCAGGCACCAAGCAGGAGTTAATCGATATTCTCAAAAATATGTAGTATCCTGTACTAAAGCATCTATCTTATCAACTTCCGGGGATGTCCTATAAGCCATGCAAATGGCCTGGGGACATCCCTCTTCGTTTGGAGTGGTGCATCCACGGAGTTTGGAATAAACTCCATTTTGCAGGTTTATTTTTGTATAATTAAAAATATATATAACGAGAAGGCAAAGGAGAGGGCGAGATGATACTGCACAAAGGGGAGGTCTTGTTCCGGCAAGGGGACGGCTGCGAGTTCCTGTATCAGGTCAAAAGCGGGCTGTTCAAGGTAACGAGACTACATGAGAACGGGAATATGGTGTTGTTCAACATTCTATATCCTGGAGAGACGGTTCCCCATCATTCTCTGATTACGCCAAAGGAGGCGCATGGAACAGCGGTTGCTATGATGAAGAGTGAGGTAGAGACGATTTCGGCTGCGGAATGGTATCGACAGCTGCGTGAAGAACCGGGTAAAGCGCTGGAGATTGCGATTCTGCTTCAGGAGAAGGTGCGCTTCATGCAGACGCGGCTTGATCACCTAACAGTCGGAACCCCAGGTGAGCGGATGGAGCTGCTGACCCGCTGGTTTAATGACTATGCTCATGGTACCTCGCTAACAGACCTATTAACCCAGGAAGAAATTGGACAATTGATTGGTGTGAGACGTGAGACGATCAACAGGTTATTACGCAATTCTGTGTAAAATGATCGCTTTTTATGTAAAAGGGTTTAGAGAAAGCGTTCTGCGTGGTATAATGTACTTAGAACTTATTAAATTAGAGAAAGGATCAGGATACCATGTGTCCCCGAAGGACGATTCCCCAAAGGACGATTTGGAAACGTTATGATCTGTCTTATACTTAGCTTCCCTGTAGAAGGTGCGTGTACCGTTAATTGACGAGACCATCTCTACGAGGGAAGGGAGTATTGTATGCGAAGGAGCAACACCTCCGGTATAACCTGTCGTAGAGGTTGGTGGGACGTCTAGCCGCCATATACGATAAGGGGAGACCTGTATGAGGAACCACAACAACGGAGTAAGTTATCTGCTCCGATTGACAGTCATTTTGTTTGGAACATTTTTGCTTGCATTTACTTATTACCACATTAATTATCAGAATCATTTGACCGAGGGCGGATTCGTAGGTTTGTCGCTACTCGGCAAATATGTATTAGGGGTTTCGCCTTCAATTTCCATTCTTGTTCTGGACATTCCAGTACTCTTGGTCGCTATGCTATTCAAAGGGAAAGCGTTCGTCTGCAATACATTTGTGTCTGTAGCAGCCTTTACAATCTTTTATGGACTGATGGAACGTTATTCCGGTTTGGTCATTAATCTGCAGGATAATTTGCCGCTTGCGGCGTTGTTGTCTGGTGTACTTACAGGTTTAGGAGCAGGGTTAGTCCTGCGTGGCGGTGGGGCAAGTGGCGGAGATGATATTTTGTCGCTGCTGATCAGTGAATGGAAAGGTATTAAGGTAGGGACGGTTTTCATCATGATGGATGTAATCGTTCTGGCGTTATCACTCTTTTATATGCCTCTCAAAGAAACTTTGTATACGGTAATTGCAGTAGTCGTAGCCGGCTATGTTATTACGTTAACTACTTCTTTGGGCAAGCCGAAGCTGGCGAAGATGCCAAAGATTCAGCCAACACTCGGCAAGGCGCAGAATATACGATAATGGAATAGCGCAGAGTATTAGCTGCTGTTTCGTGGATATACTAAGATCAAGGTCAGCCAGAGTTTCTGGTTGGCTTTTTTTGTTGGACCTTATATCTTTTGCTTATAACCTAAATTTCAGGTGTACAAAACATGGCGCAGCGTATGCATATCAAAGCCAGCGTTTAGAATACGTTCATGATAGTGATCCCAGCTGGTACGATACTGGCGGTTGTGATTATATGGGGCGGACTTTTCCTGCTTCGGTATAGGTAATTGTTATAGGGCGAACCCCTGCTAATCTATTGCGGAGCGGCTAGAGCTTACAGTATGATGACATCAGATTCAAGACATCGCATGCAATATTTAATATTTGGAGACAGGTGCTTGCCGGGAATTTAGTCGTTCCGGTCAGCTTAAAAGGGAAGTTCGGTGAAACCGACGCGGACCCGCCACTGTAACGGAAGAGTTCTTAGCAACTATAGTCACTGGCAGCTTACGACTGTCGGGAAGACTGCTGAGGATGCTGAAGCCGTTAGCCAGGAGACCTGCCTGTTTCACAGCACTGCTTTTCCTACGGGATATAGGGAAGTGTCAGACGTAAACCATGGTATAGGATGGGCGTCTTTCCCTATGACTTTTTGTAGGGGAAGACGCTTTTTTAGTTGGAATTGATCGAATAAATGGCCCAAATAGAGATGGAGAGAAGGAGTGTTGTGATTATGACGAACAAGGTGAAAGTAAGTAATCTCGGCTATCCGAGAATCGGCAAGAACCGGGAGTGGAAAAAGACACTGGAAGCGTTCTGGTCCGGCAAGACGGATGAAGCCACGTTTCGTTCTGAAATGGCGGGGATACAGCTCCAGCATTTACTGACCCAAAAGGAAGCGGGAATTGAGCTTATTCCGGTCAATGACTTTACCTTCTATGATCATGTGCTGGATACGGCAGTGATGTTTGGCATCGTGCCTCCGCGCTATGATTATGAGGGTGGCGATATCCCACTTGAACTTTATTTTGGCATGGCCCGCGGCAATTCGAGAGCCACAGCTTGTGAAATGACAAAATGGTTCAATACAAACTATCATTATATTGTTCCGGAAATTGGCCGGCAGACTCCGCGCCTGACCGAGAATAAACCGTTAGCCGCCTACCGCTTCGCCAAAGAGCAGGCGGGGATTGAAGGCAAACCTGTAATTGTAGGACTGTATACCTTCTTAAAGTTGTCCAAAGGCTTCCCGTCCACTGCGATTGCGGACGTTGCCGATCGTTTTCTGCCTGTGTATGTGCAGCTGCTACAAGAACTTGAGGCAGAAGGTGTAGCCTGGGTTCAGATCGATGAACCAGCGATAGTTAGCGGGTTGAGTGAAGAGGAGCAAAGCCTACTGGAGAACATTTATCAGACCTTAGCAGCCGCTGTACCGGGCTTGAATATTATGCTTCAGACCTATTTCGAAGCTGCTGAACCGTTGGAGGCGCTGCTTAAGCTTCCAGTGCAAGGATTAGGACTCGACTTCGTACATGATGGAGGCGCGAACCTGGAATCCATTCAACGTCTGGGTTGGCCGCAAGATAAATGGCTGGGTGCCGGCATCATTGATGGACGCAACATTTGGCGCTCGGATCTGGATGCCAAGCTGCAGCTTGTGGAGAAGCTAAGTGCCCATGTGGCCCTCGACCACTTGATTCTACAACCCTCTTCCAGCTTGCTGCATGTGCCAGTAACGATACAAGGTGAGGATAAGCTGAAGCGGACGGTGAAGAACGCCTTAGCCTTCGCCGATGAGAAACTGGCCGAGCTAACCTTGATTGGCGCGGCTGTAAGTAGTGGCGGGGAAGCTTCCGCCACTGCACTTGCCGCTAGTCGCGAAGCGTTGGCTGCTTTCCGCGCCCTTCCAGAACGTGCTCGGCCGGATGTGGCCGAGCAGGTCCGCGGACTAGCGTCTCTGCCGGATAACCGCAGTTTACCTTTCGCGGAGCGCGTCAAGGTTCAGCAGCAGAAGTGGCAACTTCCAGTGCTGCCGACAACAACCATTGGCAGCTTCCCGCAGACGGTGGAGGTACGCCAAGCCCGGCTGAAATGGCGCAAAGGCGTCTGGAATCAGGAGCGCTATGATTTGTTCATCCGCAAACAGATTGAGGAAGCCATTACCTTTCAGGAGGACTTGGGTCTGGATGTACTGGTTCATGGGGAATTCGAACGCACCGACATGGTGGAGTTCTTCGGTGAGAAGCTGGCGGGCTATTTGTTTACACGTAACGGCTGGGTTCAGTCCTACGGCTCCCGTTGTGTTAAACCTCCGGTAATCTACGCGGATATTGCTTTTATTGAACCTATGACTGTAAAAGAAAGCGTCTACGCTCAGTCCCTCACAAAGCTCCCGGTAAAAGGGATGCTCACTGGACCGGTTACCATTCTGAACTGGTCGTTCGTACGGGATGACCTGAGCCGCGAAGCAGTAGCGAACCAAATTGCTCTGGCCTTGCGCCATGAAGTTCTGGCGCTGGAGAATGCGGGTATAGAAATGATTCAGGTCGATGAACCAGCTATTCGTGAAGGGCTGCCTTTGAAGGCTGAGGACCGAGAGCATTATCTGCAATGGGCGGTGAAGTCGTTCCGCACTGCGACGAACCATGTGAAGGATACTACGCAGGTGCATACCCATATGTGCTATAGCGAATTTAATGATATGATCGATTCGATTTCGGCAATGGATGCCGATGTAATCTCGATTGAAACCTCCCGCAGTCATGGGGAGCTGATTGTCAGCTTTGAGGAGCAGGAATATGATAAAGGCATCGGCCTTGGTGTATATGATATCCACAGCCCGCGCGTTCCCGGCGTAGAAGAAATGACTTCGAATATTGACCGCGCCTTGCGGGTGCTAGATCCGGAGCAGTTCTGGATAAATCCGGATTGTGGTCTCAAAACGCGCGGCTGGCCGGAAACCGCAGGTGCACTGCGCAACATGGTACAGGCTGCCGTTATTGCTCGGGAGAGAGTCACTAGCCTTCTAAAATAATTAACCACTTGATAATAGTTCTCATTGTTGTTAAAATAAAAAAAGAAAAGAAGGAACCCTGGACGGTTCCTTCTGCACATCATTTACTTGGATTCGAATGTTTTGCAGTCAGTTTCTTCTGCTCGAGTGGGCTCTTTCACACTGTGGAAAGCAACAAAGATAGAATCAGCGCTGCATTTGTTCTGTTCAGCCCAGTGAGTGCAGGAATTCACTTCACACATTACGTCTTTTGCCATGAGGATTCACCTCCTTTTGCTAGTGATTGACAGCATCACTAAATGAATCGCCTGTTCAGCAAGGTGGAGCTTGTCCGAACAGAACATTACCCTCATTCATTATGAATAGAGGGTATTTGTCTTGCTTTGTCTTCTTTTTACAACATGATTGTACCAAATAGAGCACTTCAGCGCAAACTGGATCATTGACAGCCTATTTGAAAAAAATACAAAATAAGTATGTGCTATCTCTTATTTCACTGCAACCTTCCAGCTTTTGGAAACGTCAAAAGAAAGAGTCCCGGAAAAGAGATCTGTACTTATAATAGACATTCCGGAGCTGAAGGTAAGAAACCAAAGAAAGTTAGGTTCACACTACATTTCTGGAGGTATGAGTATGCGAAAATGGGGTCTGCACTACTTATGTTTATTAATTCTTGCAATTGCTTTAGCGGGATGTGGTTCGGGAGGCAGCGACAATAATTCAGCGGCTAACAGGGGCAGTAACAGTAAGACTGATTCAGGTGAAGCTAAAGGTGTGTCTAATACGGCAGATACTGCCGCTGCACCCCTGAATAAGACGGAATCCTCGGAGAGTTTAGCATCGACGGCTGCTGCGCCAGCTTCAGAGGGGGCGGCTTTAGCTGGTGGGGACCAGAACGCTGTCATCGCGGACTCAACGGCAGAGAATGCAGCGGATGGAACGGCCGGATTTACCGGGAATGATGTTGTAGCCGGACTAAATATGAAGCTGATCTACCACGCCAACCTCAACATGGAAGTAGAGAATTACGCTAAAGCGCAAACTGAAGTCCGCAATATGGTCAGTTTGGCAAATGGTTATATTATCGAATTCACAGAAACTAGTGCGGAATACGAACAGGGTGGCACATTTATTCTGAAAGTACCGGCTTCGGGCTTTTCCTCTTTTTTGAGCAATCTGGATAAGGTTAAACATGTGAAGTTGGAGCGCAGCATTAAAGGACAGGATGTATCCGAGGAATACGTCGATCTGGGATCACGGCTGAAAGCCAAGCAATTAATGGAAATCCAATATACCGAGTTTATGAAAAAAGCGACAAAATCAAGTGACCTGGTCTCCTTTGCAAATGAGCTGGGCGCCATCCAAGAGCAAATTGAGCAAATTAAGGGCAGAATGCGTTACATTGACCAGAATGTATCATTCTCCACGGTAGAGCTGCGTCTATACCAGACCGATAAGGCTGTTGTAGTTAAGGAAGAAACAGATCAAGGGCCGCTGATGGATCGGGCCTCCTCCGCTTTGAATGGCAGTCTACATGCGATATCTGTTACCTTTCAGTGGATCATTGTTATCTTAGCAGGAGCTCTTCCCCTCCTAATAGTTGTGGGTATTGTTCTGGCGATGTACTACTGGTTCCGTAAGAATGCATCACGTCAACGCAAGGATGAGACTGAGCGGATTCGGCAGACTACCCGTCAGGATGTGAAGGAAAGTACTGAAGAGGAAGCGAATAAAGAGAAATAGTGAAATTAATGAGGCTCTCTCTAGAAATCAGTGGTTAACTAACCGTAGCGGATTCTATTGGAATTGAGTGTTGGAGGTGACGGTTTTGCCTTTCTCTATTCGCACGGATATGCCAGCTAAAGAGGATTACTTCAATTTATTTCAATCGACTGGTTGGAATCCAGAGGGATATTGGACCCAAGAAATGCTCCATGAAGCAGCCCGAAATAGCTGGCACATTGTAACGGTCTATGACGGCGATAAGCTTGTGGCTTCAGGTCGTATGGTCTCCGACGGCATCATACAATGTTTTATTTGTGAGATGATGGTGCTCCCTGAATATCAGAATCAAGGCCTGGGCAAAGACATCATAAGCCATCTTCTAAGCCATGCCAAGGATAAAGGGATACGCTGGATTCAACTGGCATCTGCACAAGGGAAGCAAGGATTTTATGAGAAATTCGGATTTCAGGCAAGAGCAGTGGATGCACCCGGGATGAATTTGTTCGTGACTTGAGATTAACAGCACTTCATGCCGCTAAATCTCCGGATTCCGGTGTGATTTAGTAATTAACTGCATATAATGCCGTTATTTCCCTCGGGATTGCGTAAATCAGCTTCGAAGAGCCGAATTAGAGGCATAAATGTAAGCTAACGAGTTTCAAAAGGCAACGCAACTCATATTAGCAACAGTAACTGATGTTAAATATTTCTACTTATATAAGTTGGACTAAAAACTTAGCAAAAGGCAAAAGTAACGGAGGGGAATTTTGGAACTGTAGGAGCGATAGCGACCGCCCGAAAGCTTTCCGTAGGAAAGCTCGCATCGAAAGCATCAGCTGTCTCCGGATTTCATCCGCAAACAGCGGCCGGAAGTCCAAACATTCACCACGGTTACGATTAAAGCCGATTCAGAAAAATTTTAAGTTCAACTTATATAGCTTTGGGTCCACTAGCAAAAAAACAGCAAGTCCCCTATAACGGGAGACTTGCTGTTTTAGCTTGCTTACAGGTTACTTATGAGACAGCCCCTGAAAAAGAGCGCGATACTCGCCATAACCTTCCTGCTCCAAATCTTCTTTGGGCACAAAGCGAAGCGCCGCTGAATTAATACAGTAGCGCAGGCCGTCCGCTCCCGGACCATCATTGAAGACGTGGCCCAGATGGGAATCGGCAACTTTGCTGCGTACTTCCGTGCGGATCATTAAATGGGTAAGATCCGTTTTTTCTTTAACGGAGTATTTCCGAATTGGACCCGTGAAGCTGGGCCAGCCACAGTCGGAATCAAATTTATCCAGTGAGCTGAATAACGGCTCGCCCGAGACGATATCTACATAAATACCATCCCCGTGGTGATCCCAGAAATCGTTGCGGAAAGGAGATTCCGTAGCGCTATTCTGTGTCACTTCATATTGCAGCGGAGTTAGGCGTTCCTTCAGGCTTTTTTTGTCCTCTTTATGAGTCCAGTGATTCTCGATAAAAGCATCCCGGCCTGACCCTTTACGATAGCGTTTGTAATGTGCCGGGTTCTTGTGATGATACCCCTGGTGATATTCTTCAGCTCGGTAGAAAGCTACTGCCGGAAGGATTGGGGTGATAATCGGCTTGGTGAAGCGACCGCTGTTCTGTAAAGCTACCTTGGAGGCTTCAGCTTGCTGACGTTGTTCTTCACTATGCGTGAAGATGGCGGTTCCGTAAGAAGTGCCACGGTCATAGAATTGTCCGCCTGCATCGGTAGGATCAATCTGCTGCCAGAACAGTTCGAGCAATTTGCTGTAGGGGAAAATATCTGGATCAAAGGTGATCTGCACAGCCTCTACATGTCCTGTAGTTTCCGAGCAAACCTCCTCATAGGTTGGATTTACCGTATGACCGCCGGTGTAACCGGAGACCACTTCAATAATACCGGGCAGCTCCTCAAATGGGGTTACCATACACCAGAAGCATCCACCTGCGAACGTTGCTTTTTCCGTCTTTGACCCTATATGGTTATGTTGAACATCGCTCATTAATTTTCCTCCATTCAAAGAATGCAATTAAATAGATCACAATGTAATTATAAAGCAAAAAAGCATCGTCTGCCAGTTTGCACGAGGGTATTTTATATACGGTTCTTCCCTTCCGGTGAAGGAGGGCGTAACGACCAGCCGGCAAGAGCCAGCACTGCGGCGTAGATAATGATGGCGATAACAGCACTTTTTGGATGTTGAAATACATTGCCGCCGAGAAAGGCGAATAAGGCTATCCCGGGTATTTTACCGATTCCTGAAGCAGTAATATAACTCCAGAAAGGAAGTCTGGCCGCCCCTGCGTACACATTAACGACGGTCTGCGGGATAACCGGTGCCAGTCGGGCCAGCACTACAGAGGCGAAGGGGCGTCGTTCTACGGCTATCGTGAACTTTTCAAGCATCGGCACGGAAGCCAAGTAGGTTCTCGCTTTGTTTTGGAACAAATATTTAGTCCCGCCGAACATAATGGCTGCAGCCAAGTTAGTAGCCAACCAGCAGATCATCGCACCACTCAGACTCCCGTAAGCATATCCGTATAAGCCAATAATGGCTTTATAGGGCACGACTGGGAACATCGCTAGTAAAGTGGCAGTACCGATGGATAGGATAACATTATGATCCTGCTTCATCCAGCTGAGGATGTTATATCTGTAGATAAACGCGATGCTTATGCCCGAAACATACAGGATCGCCACCAACCATTTTCTCATGTTAATATGCCCCTTCTTCCGCTCAATGCTCTCATCATACTGAAAAAAAACTAATAATTGAAGCAAAGATCATTTGTCACTGCTCTATGTCTTGGTATAATAGCTTGAAGAGACATGCGGGAATGGCAAATTCCCAGTATAGAGGGGGACATACACCCATGAGTGGTGCTGAACGAAAAAGAGTGGCCATGATCGGAATCGGCGACATTGCCCGTAAAGTCTATCTGCCACTGCTCTCCCACCATGATCAAGCAGACGTCGTAGGTGTTCTCAGCCATTCGCCGGCAACGGTGCAATGTGCGGTGGACTCGTACCGTTTTGCTAAAGGAACTACCAATATAGATGAACTGTTATCCTGGGAGCTCGATGCCGTATTCGTGCATAGTCCTACGCCAACCCATTACGATATCGTCACACAATGCCTTCGGCATGGAGTAGCGGTATATGTGGATAAACCTCTTTCCTATGATCTGGGAGAATCCAGGCGGATGGCGGAGCTTGCTGAGGATAAAGGGCTGCTATTGGCCGTAGGCTTTAACCGCCGTTATGCTCCGATGTATGCTGCTGCCAAGGGCTGGCTTGAAAAAGCGGGTGGTATCAGCCATTGTAGTGTGATTAAGCATCGAACGAAGCAACAAGCCAGCAGCAGCCGTGAAACGGTGCATGATGATCTGATTCATATGCTTGATTTGCTGCTGTGGCTGTGTGGTGGTGATTATGAGTTGCTGCATAGCAATTTGCAATCCGGCACAGACGGGCGATTACTGCAATCCTCCGGGATGCTGGGTTGGGCGAATGGTGCGGTTGGTACGTATAGCATGGTTCGTGATGCCGGTGCAGATCAAGAGAAAGTGGAGCTGCATGGGCATGGAAGATCAGTGGAAGTAACTGATATGGACAAAGCGGTTCTCTACGAGAATGGTTCGTTGCCGCGCAGCCAGAGCTTTGGAAGCTGGGATACCATTCTGGAAAGAAGAGGTTTTGCTGGAGTAGTCAATCATTTTCTGAGCAACATTGATACACCAGAGCAATGCGGAGTTACTGCTTCAGCTGTACTGCCCAGTCATGTATTGGCAGCAGAGCTGACCAGTTAACGGATCGCAGAGAGGAGCAGGCGATTGGAAGATGACCGTAAATCGATGGAAGAGCAGATCATCGAAAGCTATAAACGTGATGAAGAAATGATGATTCTTGTGTTTGCCCAGTGGTGTGTAAATAATAATCTGGACCCGCACGGCTTGTATTTACAAGCCTATCCAGATCAGGCGGGGAACGAGGCGCTTAGCCGTGCGCTGGCCTTGACGGTATCTTTGGAAGAGGCGGGTTTCATATCCGATGATACTGTTCTTGGAGTGCTCTCGCTCTATGGAAATGATGATCTTGGCTTTGTCGTAACGGAGGCCATATCCCAAAGGGCACCGTCTACAGACACGGAGGATTGACATTAGGGATATAATATTTATGGCAGATGAACTTTTTTTTGGGAAACGATGTTCATCCTGATTAAAATGTGGTAAAATTATATATACTAACTAATAGTAAGCTTCACTAGTGAGAGGTGAGAACAATGGAACAACATCAGTTAACGATGTGCCCCAGATTCGAAACTGCCTTCTCTTTCTTAGGCAAACGATGGAATGGACTTATTATTCAGACATTAATGAGCGGACCGAAACGCTTTAAAGATATTTCCGGTCTGATACCATTAATGAGCGATAAGATGCTATCTGAGCGGATGAAGGATTTGGAATGCGAAGGTATTCTGGTACGCCATGTGTATCCGGAAACACCGGTACGTATTGAGTATGAACTGACCGACAAAGGCCGTGCGCTGGAGCCAGTTATGCAGCAGATTCAGTCTTGGGCCGAGAGCTGGGTAGAGTAGTTCATCTACAGTAAAAGATGAGGGCAGGCTCCCTTTTCCCGTTATTAGGGGGAAGGGGCTTTTTTATTTTATTAAAATAAAGATTGCACTTAGGATAGATGTATGTAATATAATAGGAAAAACGTTACTCAGACCGTGCTGGAAACGCTTACTAATATTGGTTCTTGCTCAAATTGCTCAGAATGGAGTAAGTAGCATAACTATCAGGAGGCGAGGGAGATGAAGACAACCCTGTTTTCCCGGGAGATTGCGTATATCAAAGAGGATGTTGCCGAGCTGGAGACCGCTTCAATCAAGGTGCAGCTCATTTACGACAAGGTGTTGTTCATGCTTCATAGCCATCTTCCTGATTCCTTATGGGAGGCTTGGATCGGAGTGCCCTACAGCATTATTTCTTCTCTTTATAAAGGTAATAATGAGAGTGGGACTATCTTTCAGAAATGGATACAAGGACCTGATGGGTGGAAATGTATTGGCTGTGAGCGGCATTGTCTGGAGTCTACCGATGTTGAAAGTGCAGCGGACGAACGGATTTTCGGTGAGCAGCGGAGCTTCAAGTTTCACAACGGCATCCGCCAAAGCATGGTGCTGCAGGCCGTAATTTGGTCCATGTACGAGAATACACAGCTGTTTCACCCTTTCTTGGGCGAGGAGTCCTTTTTTGACGGGGAGGATTTGGATACGATTGCTACCTATTTCGTCCCTACCTATCTTAGCGATGTCCGTCTGCTGGAGCTATCTAAACCCTCTAAGGAATATAAAGAACATAATGTACGAGTCTATCAGGAATGGATAGCCGCGCCTAACCTAGTGCTTCAATGGGATGGCGGCCTGACCGAAGGCCGATGGATGACCGGGGTGTATGTCGACCAGTCCCGTTTTGCCGGCTTGGGTCCTTATTTGAAGGATGCGGCTGGCAAGCGAACTTATATGCAGGCATTTGTACAATAAAAGATGCGGATTAGAACTACAGAAAATACACCTTTGCGAATGGTTGTTGC
>LIDZ01013079.1_pt8 | contig 18125 bp, 16 predicted proteins | sample 644651 | NCBI WGS metagenome assembly LIDZ01 (sample SAMN03856242, study PRJNA289617) | food metagenome | isolation source: wine grapes on drying loft during traditional withering process | host: Vitis vinifera cv. Corvina | place: Italy: Gargagnago di S. Ambrogio di Valpolicella | collected 2014-01 | reverse complement strand
GGAGCAAGCACCCTTGGTTACTTGGGGTGCTTTTCCAAGTAACTCGCCGAAGGCGAAACAGTACGCCCCCAGGCGGACGCTCTTGATGTTGATCCGGATAGCTTCAGATCAATGCTTGGACTCAGACTGCGACATCGCCAACAACTGCTTCTCCTGATTCCAGTCGAACGGCTCCTCGTTCTCCATCGCCTCAAACCGACGCTCCTCCAGCGCCGTATACAAATCAATCTCATCGTCCGGCATGAAATGCAGACAATCGCCGGCGAAAAACCACAACAAATCCCGCGGCACCAAATGCGCAATCTGCGGATAACGCTGAATCACCTGACACAACAAATCCTGCCCCAGATACTGACTCTCGATCGGATCAGCCGGCAACAGCGTCAGCAACTCATCGTAACGCTCCAGAAACAGCGCATGACTTTCCTCGGGGACCTGCTCGGCCTCTCCCAGCGCGACCAGGATGCCGCGCAAATGCAACAGCTGATTCATGATGTGGTCGAGATTGGCGTCGGCCATGATGAAACCCTCAGAGACAAAAACAGGCGCGGGAGTATAGATCCCCCCGCCGCCTGCGGCTATCTCAATGCCACAACCCGGCCAGATACCGATGGCCTGCCTCAGTGAGGGCCAGGTGGGCAAAAGTGCGGTCGGGACTGGGCAGACGGGTGACAAAGCCCATCATCAGAAGGGTTTGCAGGGTGGGTGTCGGCTTGCCGCTGTAAAGATCCTCCCCCGAGGCAATTTCAGAGAGCAGGCAGCGATGAGTCAGGCGTTGGTCAATCATGGTGCGTCCCCTTGGGTTTTTCTTGTTGTTACCAAGGAGTGTAGGACAATTCACCAGAGCGGTGTATGTAGACGTAAGTCGCGGGCAGCGCCTGTAGGAGCGCGCTTGCCCGCGAATGTTGGCTTGTCAGCTAACGTTTATGGTGCTGACCCACCGCAATCGCGGGCATGCGCGCTCCTACAGGGTTTGCCTCAATTAATCAGCGGATTTTACCTTCGGTGGCAACCAGCTCTTCCTTGTCGAAATCATCCACATCAATCACCTTGCGTCGCGCCGTTTCTGCCGCGCGCAACGTTTCCGCTTCCGCCGCCTGCAACACGCCTGCGCTCAGGGCTGCATCGATCAGATGCTCACCCCCCGCCGGCTTGACCTGACCGCTTTTCACCGCGTGATGGAGTTTGCTGCGGATAGCCTTGGCGCCGCTGAGCAAGTCGCTCGCGTGCTGCAATGCGCCGACCGGATCTTCTGCGTCAGTCGGGCGATAGCAACCGGCAAGCACTAATTCCAACGCCGGATCGCCTTTGGCGCGGCCAAGAATTTCCGCGACCTGGGCATCGAGCCTGTCCGAAGGCCCTTTGTGACGACGGCCGAACGGGAACACGATCACTCGCAGCAATCCACCTAGAATGCGGTTCGGGAAATTGCTCAGCAGCTCATCCAGCGCGCGCTCCGACTCACCCAGCGCTTCTTCCATGGACCAGCAAAACAGCGGCGCCAGCGCTTCGGTGTAATCCAGATCGTGGTAACGCTTGAGGGCGGCGGACGCCAGGTACATGTGGCTCAGCACATCGCCCAGCCGCGCCGACAGACGCTCGCGGCGTTTCAGCTCGCCGCCCAGCAACATCATGCTCAGATCAGCCAGCATCGCGAACGCCGCCGCCTGACGGTTCAGCGCGCGGAAATAACCTTGACTCAGGCGATCACCCGGCACGCTTTCGAAATGCCCAACGCCCAGGTTCAACACCAGCGTACTGGCCGCGTTACGCACGGCGAAACCAATGTGTTGCATCAGCAGGCCGTCGAATTCCACCACCGCCCGGTCATGATCCTTGCGGCCGGCGAGGGCCATTTCCTTCAGCACGAACGGGTGGCAGCGAATGGCGCCCTGACCGAAGATCATCAGGTTACGCGACAGAATGTTCGCGCCTTCCACGGTGATAAAGATCGGCGCGCCTTGCCACGAGCGACCCAGGTAATTGTTCGGGCCCATAATGATGCCCTTGCCGCCATGCACATCCATGGCGTGGGTGATGCACTCACGGCCGCGCTCGGTCAGGTGGTATTTCAGAATCGCCGAGAGCACCGAAGGCTTCTCGCCCAGATCCACCGCGTTGGCGGTCAGGATGCGCGCGCTGTCCATCAGCCAGGCGTTGCCGCCGATGCGCGCGAGGGATTCCTGAATCCCTTCGAACGCTGCCAGCGGTACGTTGAACTGCTCGCGCACCTGGGTGTACTGGCCGGTGACGAGGCTGGTGAACTTCGCAGCCCCGGTACCGACTGCAGGCAGAGAAATCGAACGCCCGACCGACAGGCAATTCATCAGCATCATCCAGCCTTTGCCGAGCATGGCCTGGCCGCCGATCAGGTACTCCAGCGGAATGAACACGTCCTTGCCCGAGTTCGGGCCGTTCATGAACGCCGCGCCCAGTGGCACATGACGACGACCGATTTCCACACCGGCGGTGTCGGTTGGAATCAGCGCCAGGCTGATGCCCAGGTCTGTTTCGTCACCGAGCAGATGCTCAGGGTCGTAGGCCTTGAAGGCGAGGCCGAGCAGGGTGGCGACAGGGCCCAGGGTGATGTAGCGCTTTTCCCAGTTCAGGCGCAGGCCGATGACTTCCTCACCTTCCCACTGGCCCTTGCAGATGATCCCGGTGTCGGGCATCGCCCCTGCGTCGGAGCCGGCCAGCGGTCCGGTCAGGGCGAAGCACGGGATCTCGTCGCCTCGGGCCAGGCGTGGCAAGTAGTGATTCCGCTGCTCGTCGGTGCCGTAATGCAGCAGGAGCTCTGCCGGGCCCAGTGAATTGGGCACCATCACGGTGGAGGCCAGATCGCCGCTGCGGGTCGCCAGCTTCATCGCCACTTGCGAGTGGGCGTAGGCCGAGAAGCCTTTGCCGCCGTATTCCTTGGGAATGATCAAAGCGAAGAAGCCGTGCTCTTTTATATGCGCCCACGCTTCTGGCGGCAGGTCCATGGCCTGACCGATTTCCCAGTCGCTGACCATGGCGCAGAGTTCTTCGGTCGGGCCATCAAGGAACGCCTGCTCTTCGTCGGTCAGTTTGCTCTTTGGGTAGCTGAGCAGCGTGTTCCAGTCTGGACGGCCGCTGAACAGCTCGCCATCCCACCACACCGTGCCAGCGTCAATGGCGTCGCGCTCGGTGGCGGACATCGGCGGCAGCACTTTCTGAAACCACGAGAACATCGGCGCACTGAAGTGCTTGCGGCGCAGGTCCGGCAACGCCAGCAACAACGCGACGCCCAGCCACAACACCCATGGAATGACCATCCAGCCATGGGCATGGCTAGAAGCGCCCATTGCCAGCAGGTACACCGCGACGATGCCCAGGGCGGGGAAGGGCGCAATTCTGCGATGGGCCAGCCAGGCCACGCCAACCACCAACACTACGATCCACAGCAACAACATAAACAGCCCTCCATGATGACGGCGCGATAAGCGCAACCGGCTGCGCAGTCGACCGCTCTGGCCCGCGCATCGATAGTGACCCCGTGCTACCAACGGAGTTCGGGGGCTGGCCGATGCGCAGGAAGTTGTGGCTTGAACACCCGCATCCCGGAGTAGACTGTGGCCCGCCGCAAACGCCACTCATCGCTCGTTGACCACACGGAGAATGACAACATGTTGAAGATCTGGGGCCGCAAGAACTCGTCCAATGTGCGCAAGGCATTGTGGATCGCCGAGGAACTGGGGCTCGATTACGAGTCGCTGAATGCCGGCGGCGCTTTCGGTATCAACGATCAGCCCGAGTACCTGGCGAAGAACCCCAACGGCGTGGTGCCGATGATCGAAGACGGCGAGTTCGTGCTGTGGGAATCCAACACCATCGTTCGCTATCTGGCGGCGCAATACGCGCCTGACTCGTCTCTGTATCCCGGCAACCCCAAGCTACGTGCCCAGGCTGAGAAATGGATGGACTGGACCACCTCGACGCTGGCCGGTCCTTTCCGTCCGGTCTTCTGGGGCGTATTGCGTACCCCCGCCGAGCAGCAGGACTGGACGCAGATCAATGCGGCTAAAGCCGAAGTCGAGCGCCTGCTGGTCATCGTCGATGCAGCCCTGGCGCGTCAGCCGTATCTTTCGGGCGATGAATTCGGCGTGGGCGACATCCCCCTCGGCTGCTTCGCTTATCCCTGGTTCGAAATGCCGATTGAACGTCGCGAGCTGCCCCACCTCAAAGCCTGGTACGAACGTTTGCAACAGCGTCCGGCGTATCGAAAGGCCGTCATGACCGCGCTGACCTGAGTTCAGCCCGTGTCGAGTTAATACTGACTATCAATCGATGTCGCTGTACTTGGGCGGCATCGGGACGCAACATTGCGGCCACTGCATTTGAAGTGATGTGTTGCGCCTGACATTCCAGCTGCGCGGCGCCGTCAATGTCAGCGCCCCCTGTGATCGGCCCTATCGGCCCGGCAACTGCACGTTCGTGTTCGTTTATCTTCCTTTTCATTTTATTGGTGTGTGTTCAGTCATGAGTTCAGCTCTGTGCATCCGGCAGCTAACCAAGACCTACGGCAACGGTTTCCAGGCCCTCAAGGGCATTGATCTGGACGTCGCCGAGGGTGATTTCTTCGCATTGCTCGGCCCCAATGGCGCCGGCAAATCCACCACCATCGGGATCATGTCGACGCTGGTCAACAAAACCAGCGGCACCGTGAACATCTTCGGCCACGACCTTGATCGCAACCCGGCGCAGCTCAAGCGCTCGATCGGCGTGGTGCCGCAGGAATTCAATTTCAACCAGTTCGAGAAGACCTTCGACATCGTCGTGACCCAGGCGGGCTATTACGGCATTCCGCCGAAGATCGCCAAGGAACGCGCCGAGCAGTACCTGACCCAGCTGGGCTTGTGGGACAAGCGCGACTCGCCGTCACGTTCGTTGTCCGGCGGCATGAAGCGCCGTCTGATGATCGCCCGCGCGTTGATCCACGAGCCGCGTCTGTTGATCCTCGACGAGCCTACTGCGGGCGTTGATATCGAGCTGCGCCGTTCGATGTGGACTTTCCTCACCGAGCTGAACGAGAAGGGCATCACCATCATCCTCACTACGCATTACCTGGAGGAGGCTGAGCAGCTGTGCCGCAACATCGGCATCATCGACCACGGCACGATCATCGAAAACACCAGCATGAAGACGCTGCTCAACAAGCTGCACGTCGAGACCTTCCTGCTGGACCTTCGCGACCCGCTGCAGGCCGCGCCTCAGCTCAATGGCTACCCGGTGAAGCGGGTGGATAACCAGACACTTGAGGTGCAGGTCGACAAGACCATCGGCATCACGTCGCTGTTTAGCCAGCTGTCGCTGCAGAACATTCAGGTGTTGAGCCTGCGCAATAAAACCAATCGCCTTGAGGAGCTGTTCGTGGGTCTGGTCGAGAAGAATCTGGCGAAGGTGGCGATATGAGCTCGGAGCTGCGCCCCAACCTGATCGCCCTGAACACCATCGTTTATCGTGAGGTCCGGCGCTTCATGCGGATCTGGCCGCAGACCCTGCTGCCGCCGGCGATCACCATGGTTCTGTACTTCGTGATCTTCGGCAACCTGATCGGCCGGCAGATCGGCGACATGGGTGGCTTCACCTACATGCAGTACATCGTGCCCGGGCTGATCATGATGTCGGTGATCACCAACTCCTACGGCAATGTGGTCTCGAGCTTCTTCGGCGCCAAGTTCCAACGTTCGGTTGAAGAGTTGATGGTTTCGCCGGTGTCGCCCCACACCATCCTGATCGGTTACACCATCGGCGGCGTGCTGCGCGGGCTGGCGGTGGGGGTGATCGTCACCATGCTGTCGATGTTCTTCACCGATCTGCAGGTGCACCACCTGGGCATCACGATCATTGTGGTGCTGCTGACCGCGACGATCTTCTCGCTGCTGGGCTTCATCAACGCCGTGTTTGCGCGCAATTTCGATGATATTTCCATCATCCCGACTTTTGTGCTGACGCCGTTGACCTATCTGGGCGGGGTGTTCTACTCGATCAACCTGCTGCCGCCGTTCTGGCAGACCGTGTCGCTGGCCAACCCGGTGCTGCACATGGTCAACGCCTTCCGCTTCGGCATTCTCGGTGTGTCGGACATCAAGATCAGCATCGCCCTGGCGTTCATGGTCGTCGCGACCATCGTGCTGTACCTGGGCTGCGCGCGGCTGCTGGTGAGCGGACGCGGGATGCGTCAGTAACTCGCCGCATACTGTGGGAGTGGGCATTTCACTCCCACATGGTGAGTTCCAATGTGGGAGCAAGCTCACTCCCAGATGTTTTGTTGTGTCCTTGCTATCGGCGTTTAGCCTTGCGACGCCGCCACTGCCGTCCGACCCACCAGCGCCAATACGCCATCGTCCCGAAATACCCCGCCACGCCCAGCACAATCCCTGCCACTACCGATCCCAGCAAAAACGGCTGCCACAAGGTCGACAGCTGTCCGCTGATCCAGTCCCAACTCAGTTCGTCCGGGAAATGCCGCGGCGGCAAGCCCATCAACAGCGCGCCGATTTTATAGGTGCAATAGAACACCGGCGGCATCGTCAGCGGGTTGGTCAGCCAGCAGAGACTGACAGCGATCGGCATGTTGGCACGCACCCAGATCGCCAGCACAGCGGCCAGCAGCATCTGCAACGGCATCGGCATCAAGGCGGCGAACATCCCGATCCCCATTGCGCGCGCCACGGAGTGTCGATTGAGGTGCCAGAGGTTGGGGTCGTGCAGAAGAGCGCCAAGAAAGCGTAAGGATTTGTGTTCCCGGATGCTGTTCGGATCGGGCATGTACCGCTTGATCAGGTGGCGTGGCATACGGGAATCCGGCGAGGTGGGCGGGAAATTCGGGGAAGTATGCACGGATAGTCGCAAACGCAAATTCAGACTTTGTGACAATTAATAAACGCGAGGGCCGGGGCATCAGCTAAGCCATGGAAGTCGATTTCGCCCGCAGACAAGGAAAGCCTCATGCGCACAGGGATGCTCGCGCTTGCACTCGGATTGCTGACGTTGCGTTTTTTGCCCGCATTACCGCCGGTCTGGTTGCTGCTGCTGATGCCCGTGGTCGCGCTGATGCTGCTGCCGTTTCGCACCTACCCGCTGGCGTTTTACCTGTTCGGCCTGACGTGGGCCTGTGTGTCGGCCTCGTCCGCGCTGGACGATCGGCTGGCCGAGCGCCTCGACGGGCAGACACTTTGGCTGGAAGGACGCGTCGTCGGCCTGCCCCAGACCCTCGACGGCGTGGTGCGGTTTCAGCTGGAGGATCCGGTTTCACGGCGCGCGCGGCTGCCGGAGCAGATCCGCGTTGGCTGGTACGGCGGTCCGCCGATCAGCAGCGGCGAGCGCTGGCGTCTGGCCGTCAAACTCAAGCGGCCGGGCGGGCTGGTCAATCCCGGCGCGTTTGATTACCAGGCGTGGCTGCTGGCCCAGCGTATTGGCGCCACCGGCACCGTGGTGGACGGCCAGCTGCTTGAGCCGGCGCGGGACAACTGGCGCGACGGGATTCGCCAGCGCCTGCTCAGTGTGGATGCCCAGGGCCGACAGGGCGGGTTGGCCGCCCTGGTGTTGGGCGACGATTCCGGACTGAGCGCCGCCGACTGGCAGGTCCTGCAGGACACCGGCACCGTTCACCTATTGGTCATTTCCGGGACGCACATCGGCTTACTCGCCGGTTTGCTTTACGGCCTCGTCGCAGGACTGGCTCGATGGGGCGTATGGCCGCCGTTTCTGCCCTGGCTGCCCTCGGCGTGCATCGCGGCGTTCGCGGGGGCGCTGGCGTACGGCGTGCTGGCAGGCTTTGAAGTGCCGGCCCAGCGGGCCGTCATCATGCTGGGTCTGGTGCTGCTGTGGCGTCTGCGCTTCCGTCATCTGGGCACCACGTGGCCGCTGTTGCTGGCGCTGAATCTGGTGCTGATCGCCGAGCCGCTCATCACGCTACGCCCCGGCTTTTGGCTGTCGTTCCTGGCGGTCGGTATCTTGATGCTGATTTTCAGCGGGCGACTCGGGCGGTGGAGCTGGTTGCAGAGCTGGACCCGCGCACAATGGCTGATCGCGTTGGGCCTGTTGCCGGTGCTGCTGGCGCTGAGCCTGCCGGTGAGCGTGAGCGGTCCGGTCGTCAATCTGCTCGCCGTGCCGTGGGTGAGCGTGCTGATTTTGCCCCTGGCGTTGCTCGGTACGCTGCTGCTGGCGATTCCGCCACTGGGGGAAAGCCTGCTGTGGCTGGCAGGCGGCGCAATGGACGGGCTGTTTCGCTGGCTGACGTTCATGGCCGGTCTCGCTCCCGCCTGGACCGGTCCGCAGGTGCCGATGTGGGTCTGGCCGGTGAGCCTGCTCGGCGCTTTGCTGCTGTTGCTGCCCAAAGGCCTGCCGATGCGCCCGTTGGGCTGGCCCCTGCTGTTGCTGTGCATCTTCCCGCCGCAGAAAACCGTGCCCGTGGGGCAAGTCGACGTGCTGCAGCTGGACGTGGGGCAGGGCCTCGCCATTCTACTGCGCACCCGCGACCACGCATTGCTGTATGACGCGGGGCCGCGCTTCGGTGATTTCGATATCGGCGAGCGCGTGGTATTGCCGGCCATTCGGCGCGCCGGAATCAGACAGCTTGATACGCTGCTGCTCAGTCATGCCGATTCCGACCATGCCGGTGGTGCTGCCGCCGTTCGCAAAGGCCTGCCGGTTGCACGTGTGCTGACGGGTGACGTAGGGCGCATGCCTGCCGAGTTGTCGGCCGAGTCCTGTCGTAACGGGGAAACATGGACGTGGGATGAAGTCATTTTCTCCACCTGGATTTGGGAGCATGCCGCCGAGGGCAATCAGGCCTCCTGCGTGCTGAGCGTCGAGGCCAATGGCGAGCGGCTGTTGCTCACCGGAGATATCGACGTGGCGGCAGAACGCGCGATGCTCGACGACGGCTTCGACGTCAGCGCCCACTGGCTTCAGTCCCCTCACCACGGCAGCCGCAGTTCTTCGTCACGGGCGTTTCTGCGCGCGGTGGGTGCACGCGGTGTGCTGATTTCCCGAGGCCGCAATAATGCGTTCGGTCATCCCCATCCGCTGGTGATGTCGCGTTACGCGTGGTCCGCCATGGAGGTTCACGACAGTGCCGTGCTGGGTGCCATCACCTTGCAACTGGGCGCCTACGAAGACGCCCGGGCTGAACGTAGGACACGACGCTTCTGGCGTGACTGAAAGGGAGGGTTATTCATCGACACGTTCGGCGAGGCGCTGACGCTATGTTAGAGTGGCGCCACTTTTTTTCAGGGGGTGGTCGCTGTGTGGGAGCTGGTCAAATCAGGTGGCTGGATGATGCTACCGATCATTTTGAGTTCCATTGCCGCCGTCGGAATCATCATTGAACGCCTCTGGACCCTGCGCGCGAGCCGCATCACGCCGCCGCATTTGCTCGGTCAGGTGTGGCGCTGGATTCAGGACAAACAGCTGAGCGCCGAAAAGCTCAAGGAGCTGCGCGCCGACTCGCCGCTGGGTGAAATCCTCGCCGCCGGTCTGGCCAATTCCCGCCATGGTCGCGAGATCATGAAGGAGTGCATCGAGGAAGCCGCGGCCCGGGTCATTCACGAGCTGGAACGCTATCTGGCAACACTCGGCACCATCGCTGCCATGGCGCCGTTGCTGGGTCTGCTGGGGACGGTGCTCGGCATGATCGACATCTTCAGCTCGTTCACCAGCAGCGGCATGACCGGTAACGCCGGTATGCTCGCCAGCGGTATCTCCAAGGCGCTGATCTGTACGGCCTCGGGCCTGACCGTTGCGATTCCCGCCATCTTCTTTCACCGCTATCTGCAAAGCCGCGTCGATGAGCTGGTGGTCGGCATGGAACAGGAAGCCATCAAGCTGGTGGAAGTCGTGCAGGGCGATCGTGACGTCGACCTCACCGACGCCAAGCCGGACCTCAAGGCTGCCGCGCGTGGCGAGGGCAAGAAGAAGTGAAATTCCGCCGTCGCAAGCCCAGGGAGACCATCGACATCAATCTGGTGTCGCTGATCGACGTGGTGTTCATCCTGCTGCTGTTCTTCGTCGTGACCACTACGTTCACCCGGGAAACTCAGCTGCGCGTCGACCTGCCCCAGGCGGTGACCGGCGCTTCAGCCGATGACGTCGACAAAAAACACCTCGACATCACCATCAACGCCGATGGCGTTTATTCGGTGAACAACACGCTGCTGGGTGACAGCAAGCTGGAAACCCTCATCGATGCCCTGCAAAAGGAATCCGAGGGCGACACCAGTCTGCCGCTGTCGATCAGCGCTGACGGCAAGACCCCCCATCAGGCGGTGATTACCGCCATGGACGCCGCCGGCAAACTCGGTTTCGCTCATTTGCGCATGACCACGGTCGAGGCCGCATCGGCTAACTGATGGCATTCACCGACCGACTGCTCGACGCCTGGTACAACGGCCATCCGGCGCTGGTGCTGCTGCGCCCGCTCGAATGCCTGTACCGGCGCGTGGTGAACCGCAAACGCGCGCGTTTTCTCGCCGGGCAGGGCAGCATTTATAAAGCGCCTGTTCCGGTCGTGGTCGTCGGCAATATCACCATTGGCGGCACCGGCAAGACGCCGCTGATTCTGTGGATGATCGACCATTGCCGGGCGCGCGGACTGCGCGTCGGTGTGGTCAGTCGCGGTTACGGCGCCAAACCGCCGAGCCTGCCTTGGCGCGTACGGCCGCAACAAGCTGCCGAGCATGCGGGCGATGAACCGCTGCTGATCGTCAACCGCACCGGCGTGCCATTGATGATCGACCCAGACCGCTCGCAGGCCGTGCGCGCCTTGCTGGCTGAACAGCCCCTCGATCTCATTCTCTCGGACGACGGCCTGCAGCACTATCGCCTGAACCGCGACCTCGAACTGGTGCTGATCGATGCCGTCCGCGGCCTTGGCAATCGCCGCTGCCTGCCGGCGGGCCCGTTGCGCGAACCGGTCGAGCGGCTGCAAAGCGTGGATGCGCTGCTGTACAACGGCGCGGGCTCCGAACGCGAAGACGGCTTCGGGTTTCAACTCAAGCCCTCGGCGCTGGTCAACCTGGTCAGCGGTGAACGCCGGCCGGTCGATCATTTCCCGCCGGGGCAGCAGGTCCACGCGGTGGCCGGTATCGGTAATCCGCAACGTTTCTTCAACACCCTCGAAGGACTACACTGGCGGCCTGTTCCACATGCGTTCGCCGACCACGCCGTGTTCAGCGCCCAGGCCCTGTCGTTTACCCCGGCATTGCCCGTGGTCATGACCGAGAAGGACGCCGTCAAATGCGCGTCCTTTGCCGCGTCGGACTGGTGGTACCTGGCCGTGGAAGCGGTGCCTTCGCCGGCGTTCGTCAGTTGGTTCGATTCGCAGTTAACCCGTCTTTTGCCATGACTCGCTCAGGATCTCTTATGGACACCAAATTGCTCGACATTCTTGCCTGCCCGATCTGCAAGGGTCCGCTCAAGCTCAGCGCCGACAAAACCGAGCTGATCAGCAAAGGCGCCGGCCTTGCCTACCCGATCCGCGACGGCATCCCGGTGATGCTGGAGAGCGAAGCGCGCACCCTCACCACTGACGAGCGTCTGGACAAATGACCGCAGCGTTTACCGTTGTCATTCCGGCGCGCTACGGCTCCAGTCGCTTTCCGGGCAAGCCGCTGAAAACCATCGCCGGCAAGCCGATGATCCAGCACGTCTGGGAACAGGCGCGCAAAAGCAGCGCAGAGCGTGTCGTGGTTGCCACTGACGATCAGCGAATCGTCGAGGCCTGCCAGGCGTTCGGCGCCGAAGTACTGATGACACGCGACGACCACAATTCCGGGACCGATCGCCTGGCTGAAGTCGCCGCCCAGCTGGGTCTGGCCGACGACGCCATCGTGGTCAACGTTCAGGGCGATGAACCGATGATCCCGCCGGCCGTGATCGATCAGGTTGCCGACAACCTCGCCGCACACCCTGAAGCGCGCATGTCGACCCTCGCCGAGCCGATCGAGGACGTGGCATCGCTGTTCAATCCCAACGTGGTCAAGGTCTGCTCGGACCTTAGTGGCCTGGCCCTTACCTTCAGCCGCGCGCCGCTGCCCTGGGCTCGCGATGCGCTGGCGAAGTCCCGCGACGTACTGCCGGAAGGCGTGCCGTACCGCCGTCACATCGGCATCTATGCCTACCGCGCCGGGTTCCTCCACGATTTCGTCAGCTGGGGTCCTTGCTGGCTGGAAAACACCGAAAACCTGGAGCAATTGCGTGCGCTCTGGCATGGCGTGCGCATCCATGTGGCCGACGCCCTGGAAGCGCCACCGGCCGGCGTCGACACCGCTGAAGACCTGGAACGCGTTCGTCGTCTGCTGGAGGTGTGATGAGCATGGGTCTGGCCGTTCTTCCACTGTTTTCGCGGATGCACCCATGACGCTGAATGTACAGCACGACTTGCCACTCAAGCCCTACAACACGTTCGGCGTGGCGGTGCGCGCCCGGCGATTTGCCGAGGCGTTCAGCGACGACGACGTGCGCGAGGCCTTGGCGTATTCGTCTGGCCACGACGTGCCGCTGATGGTCATCGGCGGCGGCAGTAACTTGCTGCTGACCCGTGATGTCGACGCCCTCGTGTTGCGCATGGCCAACCGTGGCATCCGCATCACCCATGAGGACTGCGGCGGCGCCATTGTTGAAGCGGAGGCGGGCGAGGCCTGGCATCCTTTCGTGCTGGACACCCTCGCCAAGGGGCTGGCCGGGCTGGAAAACCTCAGCCTGATCCCCGGCACCGTCGGCGCTGCACCGATGCAAAACATCGGCGCTTACGGCGTTGAGCTCAAGGATGTTTTCCACAGCCTGACCGCGATGGATCGACACAGCGGCGAGCTGCGGGAATTTACCCTGGCTGACTGCGAATTCGGTTATCGAGACAGCCTGTTCAAGCGTCAGCCAAACCGTTGGCTGATCCTGCGGGTTCGCTTCAAGCTCAGCTATTCTGCGAGTCTGCATCTGGACTACGGTCCGGTGCGGCAGCGGCTGGAAGAGCAGGGCATCAAAGAACCTTCGCCGATGCACGTGAGTCGGGCGATCTGCGCCATTCGCAGCGAAAAACTGCCGGACCCCGCGACGCTGGGCAATGCGGGGAGCTTCTTCAAGAACCCGCTGGTGTCCGCTGAGCAGGTTGCCGTGATCAAACTCACGCACCCAGGCGTGGTCGGCTACCCTCAGGCCGATGGCCAGGTAAAGCTGGCGGCCGGCTGGTTGATCGAGCAGGCGGGCTGGAAAGGCTTTCGTGACGGCGACGCCGGCGTCCATGCGTTGCAGTCTCTGGTGCTGGTCAACTATGGCGAAGCATCCGGCGGACAGTTGCTCGGCCTCGCGCAGCGGATTCAGGCGGACATTCTGGAGCGCTTCGGTGTTGCGCTGGAAATGGAACCCAACCTTTATTGACCGGCTGCGTCGTCTTCCGGTCTGAGCGCCACTTCGCCTGTACTCAGTGAGGGTTGAGCATGAGTGAAACCCTGTGTGCCATCGTGCTGGCAGCGGGTCTCGGCAGCCGCTACCGAGCGGTTGCCGGTCAGCACCGCAACAAGCTGCTGGCGCAATGCCTCGGGCGTGACGGCACGGAGCGTTCGGTGCTGGAGCAGGTGCTGGTCAACGTCAGCGCCCTTGCCGATAAAACCGTCCTGCTGACCCGAGCCGATTACTGCAGTGTGGCCGAGTTGGGCCTGCGCCATGGCTATGAAGTGGTGGTGCTGGATTCCCCCGGCATGGGCGACAGCATCGCCGCTGCCGTTTCCGCCGAGCCCGCCCATCGCGGCTGGTTGATTGCCTTGGGCGACATGCCCTTCATTCATGCTGACACACTCGAACGCGTGGCCCGCTCGGTGGAAGACGACGCCATCAGCGTGCCGGTCCATGCCGGACGGTATGGGCATCCCGTCGCCTTTGGTCGTGCGTTCGGGCCAGCGCTCATGGCACTGGCCGGGGAGAAGGGCGCCAAGCGGCTTTTCCAGGGTGCGCGCATCAAGGAAATCGAGGTCGACGACCCGGGTGTGTTATGGGATGTGGACGTGCCTGCGGTGTTGACCTTTCAACCGCGGTGATCTCAACCCGGCCGAACCGCCCTCCATGCCGCGGTCCTGACCGTCAAGCACAAAAAAGCCCCACCTGCTCACACAGGTGGGGCTATTTGGTCACGGCCGATTAAACGAGCGGTTTAGGCTCATCCGAGGCTTGCGCCTCTTTCTGCTGACGCTCGGCTTCCAGACGACGGCGGCGCACTTCACGAGGATCGTTCGGTGCACGGCCATTGCTGGCAACCGGCAGCGCAGGCGCCTCTTCAGCGACAGGTTCTGCAACCGGCGCCTGAGGAGGTTCGACCGCCACTGGCGCGGCGACGATCTCCGGTGCCGCGGTCTGAGCAGCTGCTTCGACGGCTGGCGCAATGACCGGTTCAGCGACCACTGGCTGCTGAGCAACGGGCTCGACGGCTTTCGGCGCTTCGATTTCCGGCGCCTTGGCGTGCTCTGGCTCTGCGGCCTGAGCCGGTTCAGTAATCTGAACAAGCTCAGGTGCCTTGGCAGGCTCGGCAGCCTGAACAGGCTCAGCCGCTTTGACAGGCTCAACGACGTGAACCGGCTCAGCGACGGCTACCTCAACCGCCTCATGCTCCAGCGCAGGAGTTGGCATAAACGCAGGGGCTTCCACAACCGCTGGCGCTTCAACAGCGACCGGGATCTCGGCACTGGCTGGCGCGTCGGTCGACTCGGCTTCAGCGGCTGCTTTCACCTGACGCTCGAACGGGCTCAACGAGGCGTCGAAGGTTGCCACTTCCACTTCCGGCATCACCGAACGCTTGGCTTCAGGCGCAGGGGTTTCGACAACCGGCGCTTCAGGCGCTGCTTCGGAGACCTGAGCGACAGGTGCCGCTTCAGTTGCGCTGGCTTCAACGGGCGTGTTCGCACGTTCAGCCTGGCGGTGGGCATCGGCTTCGGCGGTGGCGCTGATGACGCGCTCCGCTACAGCAGCAACGCTTGCACTGGCGGCAACGTTGCCACGGTCAGCGTTCGCGTGCACTTCGTCACGGGATTCATGACCCGGCTCGCTGCCTTCGCCGTGGAGTGCTTCAGAACCTTCCGAACCCTCAACGCCTTCGCTGCCTTCGATTTCATTACCGTTGGCATCACGTTGACGCTCGCGACGGTTGCTGCGACGACGCTGACCGCGTGAACGACGACGAGGGCGATCGCCTTCGGCGTGCTCCTGGTTGTCATCCTGTTGCTCTTCGGTGGTCAGCAGGGTTTCGTCTTCGGCAGCCACTGCAGCCTGCTCGTTCCGTGGTTGACGCTCTTCACGGGGTGCACGCGGCTGACGCTCTTCACGCGGGGCGCGCTCAGGGCGTTCTTCGCGGGGCAGGTTGACAGCCGGTGCTGCATCGATCGGCTCACGCAGTTCACGCACACGCTCTTCACGCGGCTTGCGGTCTTCACGCCCGGCACGTGGCTGACGCTCTTCGCGAGGAGCACGGGCTGCACGCTCTTCGCGCGGTGCAGTGGTTTCGTCACGGGCTTCACGCGGCTCGCGCGCTGCACGCTCTTCACGAGGCGCGCGCTCCTCACGTGGGGCACGTTCTTCACGGGGTGCGCGTTCTTCGCGATCGGCACGCGGCGCACGTTCTTCACGCGGCTTGCGTTCTTCGTCACGACGGCCGTTACGGCTGCGGCTCTGCTGACGGCCGTTACGGCGCTCGTCGTTGCGCGCAGGGCGCTCGGCAGCCGGTTTTTCGACCACGGCGGCAGGCGCAGGAGCAGGCTCTTCCTTGGAAGCGAACAGGCTGACCAGCGATTTCACCAGACCCTTGAACAGGCTTGGCTCATGGGCGACCGGTGCAGGCGCAGCGGCAACCGGCGCAGCGGCTTCAACCGGAACCGGTGCGTTGGCGCGGGCCGGTGCGGTTTTGACTGCGGCTTCCTGGCGAACCAGGGTGCGGGTAGCGGCGGCAGGCGGTGCAACTTCTTCCACTTCAGCAGCAGCGGCAGCGATTTCATAGCTGGTCTGCAGGCTGTGCGCTTCCGGACTGTCATCACGCAGACGCTGCACTTCGAAGTGCGGAGTTTCGAGATGATCGTTCGGCAGAATGATGATGCGCGCGCGGGTACGCAGTTCGATCTTGGTGATCGAGTTGCGCTTTTCGTTGAGCAGGAATGCAGCGACCGGAATCGGCACTTGGGCGCGCACTTCGGCAGTGCGGTCCTTCAGCGCTTCTTCTTCGATCAGGCGCAGGATGGCCAGCGACAGCGATTCAACGTCACGGATGATGCCGGTGCCGTTGCAGCGCGGGCAGACAATGCCGCTGCTCTCGCCCAGGGAGGGGCGCAGACGCTGACGGGACATTTCCAGCAGGCCGAAGCGCGAGATGCGACCGACCTGAACGCGGGCGCGATCGGCCTCCAGGCTTTCACGGACCTTTTCTTCCACGGCGCGCTGGTTCTTGGCCGGGGTCATGTCGATGAAGTCGATGACGATCAGGCCGCCGATGTCACGCAGACGCAGTTGACGGGCGATTTCCTCAGCCGCTTCAAGGTTGGTCTGCAGGGCGGTCTCTTCGATGTCGCTGCCTTTGGTGGCGCGCGCCGAGTTGATGTCGATGGACACCAGGGCTTCGGTTGGATCGATGACGATGGACCCACCGGACGGCAGTTCGACGACGCGCTGGAACGCGGTTTCGATCTGGCTTTCGATCTGGAAACGGTTGAACAGCGGGACGCTGTCTTCGTAGAGCTTGATTTTGCTGGCGTACTGCGGCATCACCTGACGGATGAACGTCAGCGCTTCTTCCTGGGCTTCGACGCTGTCGATCAGCACTTCGCCGATATCCTGGCGCAGATAGTCGCGGATGGCGCGGATGATGACGTTGCTTTCCTGATAGATCAGGAACGGCGCGGAGCGGTCGAGGGAAGCCTCTTTGATCGCGGTCCACAGCTGCAGCAGGTAATCGAGGTCCCACTGCATTTCTTCACTGCTGCGGCCAAGGCCGGCAGTACGAACGATCAGACCCATGTCGGCAGGGGCGATCAGGCCGTTCAGCGCTTCACGCAGTTCGTTGCGCTCTTCGCCTTCGATACGACGGGAAATGCCGCCGGCGCGCGGGTTGTTCGGCATCAGGACCAGGTAACGGCCTGCGAGGCTGATGAACGTGGTCAGGGCTGCGCCCTTGTTGCCACGTTCTTCTTTCTCGACCTGAACGATGACTTCCTGGCCTTCGCTCAGGACGTCCTTGATGTTGACGCGGCCTTCAGGCGACTTCTTGAAGTATTCGCGGGAGATTTCTTTCAGCGGCAGAAAGCCGTGACGCTCGGAGCCGAAGTCGACAAACGCGGCTTCAAGGCTGGGTTCGATACGCGTGATCCGGCCTTTATAGATGTTGGCCTTCTTCTGTTCGCGGGCCCCGGATTCGATGTCCAGGTCGTAGAGGCGCTGGCCGTCTACCAGCGCAACACGCAACTCTTCGGGTTGAGTTGCGTTAATCAGCATTCTTTTCATGTAGTACCGTCGGTTTCCGGGCTGCCGGAAACGGCGTTCGGCACACACGACTTCTCACGGTCGGTGTCAGGGCACGTCAGGAGTGCTTGAACACTCCAGTGTCTAACGAGGTTCGGCCAGCGGGGCCGAGTCGCGACGACGTTCCTGCTTGCTGTGGTGACAAATGACACCCTGTCAGCAAAAGCTTTGTCAGGAGGAGGAATCAACCATCGGTAGCGGACGATATGAAGCGTCTTGAATAAAGCCTTGTGCTACACAGTCCGACGGTTGTGCGTCTCCACCCCACACGTATCCCTGATAATTCGGGTGCTGCCGCGCGCTGAATCCGCAGCGGGTTGCATTTATCGCAAGCTTCCATGGGAAGTTCGCGCGTCATGGCTCAAATAAGGCATGGTTTCCGAAGCATTCGCCCGGTGCGACTGCCAGCGACTGCACTTTGTGAACTGGCCTTGAACGTGGGCCTCGATGGCGAGTGACTCACTCTGCGATCGGGCTTGTTTCAGGCCTCATGTCACCTGCGCTCGTTACGCTTGCATATCTTCCGTTGTCACCGAAAGCCCCGTAGGACGGCCTCGCGCCCTCGTGAATTGCGTTGGGCAGGGCCGGCTGTCATACCGTTTGTCCGCTGTCCA
>LIDZ01015742.1_pt19 | contig 18135 bp, 19 predicted proteins | sample 644651 | NCBI WGS metagenome assembly LIDZ01 (sample SAMN03856242, study PRJNA289617) | food metagenome | isolation source: wine grapes on drying loft during traditional withering process | host: Vitis vinifera cv. Corvina | place: Italy: Gargagnago di S. Ambrogio di Valpolicella | collected 2014-01 | reverse complement strand
TTGTACACTTATTTTTATTATGCAGATTGGTGCTTCAGCAGCTGCGAAGGTGACACGTCGTAAAATCATGCCAGTTAAGGTGCCCTTAGGCAGTTCGATAGAAGAACAGGTAAAGCGGCTCGTTGAAATGCTGCAAGGCAAACCCCCAATGTGGCTTGCCAAGATACTGCGTGCGGAAGAGGAGGAGGAAGCGGATGGAATCCATGGCTAATGAAGGTGGAATGCTGAACGAGCGGAGTCTTCAGGAGGGAACGGCAGTGAAGCGCCGTAGTCGTCCAGCTGAGAAGGAGCTGGATCAGGACATGGTGGAAATCTTCGTCCGGCGCTTGTGTAATCTGCTGGATACCACAGATCACTTTGGAAGATATGCTAATCTCTCACTTCAGGAGAAGATTGAGCGTATGTTCTTGGCTTCTAAGGAAGATAAAGTTCAATCTGACTTCAATTGTGCGGTTTCCCCTAAAGTACGTCTACAGGTGCCCGTGTTATTCCAAGCAATAGCTGGAGTTATGGAGGAAAAAAGTGGTGCGCTAATCCAAAGCACAGCTGAGATTAACGGGGAAGGCTTCGGACGTGCACTAGTATATAGCGGGCGGATTATTCTTGTTCTGAAGAGCTTGCGGGCAGGTTTTCCTTTCCCGTTTACTTCTGAGGACAAGGTCATTCGGTACGGTCTAGCTTGTGTGGAGGAAGGCTTGGCCTTTTTGGATAAGTATAAGGATATGACGGCTGTCTACGGTTCGTTTAGCTTAGAGGGGTAAATTCGAATCTAACAGATCAATCACAGGAGGAGAACGCGATGGAGGAGCAGCTTGCCGGAGGAATAGAGCTGGAACGGTATGCCCGGCAACTGAAGCTGCTGGGGAGTAACGGACAGAATGCACTGAAGGATGCGACAGTGATGATCGCTGGAATCGGTGGTCTTGGGGGAACGGCCGCTCTTTATCTGGCAGCGGCGGGAATCGGCAAGCTTATTTTGGCCCATGAAGGTATTATTCTTCCACCGGATCTGAATCGACAAATCCTGATGGATAGCGATCATTTAGGCATGGAACGGATGAGTACTGCGATCCAGCACCTAAAACGACTTAATCCAGAAGTTGAAATTGAAGGTTATAATTCCAAAATTGAATATGATAAATCTAAGTCTTGGGTAGAGAGCGCCGATATCGTTATCGACGCTCGCTATGATTTTCCGGAGAGATATGCATTGAACCGTCTTTGTGTAGATACAGGAACACCTATGGTAGAGGCCGCCATGTATGGCTTTGAAATATCATTAACGACGGTTATTCCCGGAGAAACACCCTGTTTGGAATGTCTTTACCCGGATGTTCAGCCGCAGTGGGAGCCATTTGGGTTTCCAGTTTTGGGAGCTACCTCTGGTATTGCGGGTTGCCTGGCAGCTCTGGAGGCCGTAAAATGGATTACAAGGGTAGGGACGACATATGCAGGTGTAATGCATCGCTTCAACTCACTCGACTTCACCTGTTACAGCGTCCATGTTACCCGTAATCCGAAATGTGCTTGCTGCGGAGAGGAAGGTAAACTGTGAAAAGTCTCAAGCTTTGTGACACGACACTTAGGGATGGTGAGCAGGCAGCTGGAGTCTCGTTCACGAGGGCAGAGAAGCTGGAAATTGCTAAAATGCTGTCGGAGTGCGGAGTAGAACAAGCAGAGGTAGGCATCCCTGCAATGGGTAAACGGGAGCAAGAGGATATTGCGGCCATCGCAGAGTTGGATCTTCCCATGAAGATCATGACCTGGAATCGAGCAGTAGTGAGCGACATTGATAAAGCGCGGGCAACAGGTGTGAACTGGAGTCATATCTCCATTCCGACCTCGGAAATTCAACTGCAGGGCAAGCTTTCGCTAACGCCCGCTGAAGGGCTGAACAAGCTGCTGCATGCGGTGGAATATGCTTTGAGAATGGGAATGACAGTCTCGGTAGGCATGGAGGATTCCTCCAGAGCGAATATGGGATTCTTGATAGAATTGGTGAATGCTCTATATAAAGAAGGTATCCGCTGGTTCCGTTATGCGGATACAGTATCTGCTCATCATCCAGAACAAATGGCTGAGCGGGTACGTAGTTTGCTCAGTGCTGTTCCTGCTGATGTGGAGCTTGAGGTGCATTGCCATAATGATTTTGGATTAGCTGTTGCCAATACACTCAGCGGTATTTCTGCTGGTGCCACTTGGGCTAGTACCACAGTTGCGGGAATTGGTGAACGGACCGGCAATGCGGCGATGGAGGAAGTAGCCATGGCTTGGCGCTATCTGTATGGCGGAGAGTGTGTGGTACGGCCGGAGCATCTCAAGGCGCTTGCTGATAGAGTTATTACGGCTTCAGGTCGGAGCTTAGGCGATGCCAAGCCGATTGTTGGAAAGCTAGCGTTCACACATGAGTCCGGTATTCATGTGGATGGCCTGATGAAGGAGAAAGCTACCTATCAGAGCTTTGATCCTTCAGAGGTAGGTAGAGAACACCGTTTCGTGCTGGGTAAGCATTCTGGCAGCGGCGGGGTAGTGCATGTGCTGAAACGACAGGGATTGGAAGTAAGCCCGGAAGTGGTTGGGCGTCTGCTTGAGCGGGTTAAGCAATATGCCGAGGTCTATAAAGGGAATGTTCCGGATTATTTGCTGGTAGAGTGGGCGCTGGAGGACCAACAGCGGAAAAGAGACGCAGGTTGAAATTGAGTAATAGGATAAACATAAGCTGATTATATCTGGTGATGTCTGCCAGTTGGTCGGCTTTTTTGGCGTTCCTAAATATTTAATTATACATAACACCTACGGTAATATATGACTATAAATAAATAGCCTTCTACTAGACTAATATCCATGCCCCCATTAGGTGAATGGAGTAGTATACAACAAGTCGAGTTGGAGGTGTTGGAATTGAGTCGTCTTAAATCTAAGTGGAAAATAAGTAAACCAGAATCGGAGTCACCTTGCAAAGAAAAAAAACGTCCGAAAAGAAAAAAATCTTCCAGAAGTAACTGTTGCTGTAAAGAAATTATCGTCAAAAGGCAAATTGTTCGCGTTACTATTCCATTAGGTTCATTAGGTGCAGCAGGTGCAACTGGACTTGTCGAGGCTTTAGGTGCAGGTGCAGCTGGAGCTGCAGGAGCATTAGGTGCAGTAGGAGCAACCGGAGCATTGGGAACGGCCGGTGCCCTAGGAGCTTTAGGAGCTGCTGGTGCACTAGGAGCAATAGGAGCAACTGGAGCATTGGGACCCGCAGGAACGTTAGGTGCCTTGGGAGCTGCCGGAGCACTAGGTGCTGTGGGGGCTGCAGGAACAACTGGGGCAGCCGGAGCACTAGGTGGTTTGGGAGCTGCAGGAGCACTAGGAGCCGCCGGGACAACTGGTGCAGTAGGTGGTCTAGGAGCTGCTGGTGCAGTAGGTGGTCTGGGAGCTGCTGGTGCAGTAGGTGGTCTGGGAGCTGCTGGTGCAGTAGGTGGTGTGGGAGCTGCTGGTGCAGTAGGTGGTCTGGGAGCTGCTGGAGTAACCGGAGGAGCAGGAGCGGCTGGATTAGGTGGAGCACTTGGTACAGCTGGACTTGCGGGATTAGCTGGACCAATAGGACCAGCGGGTCCAGTAGGTGGTGTGGGACCAATAGGACCAGCGGGTCCAGTAGGTGGTGCTGGACCAATAGGACCGGCGGGGCCGGTAGGTGGTGCCGGAGCAGTCGGACCGGCGGGGCCGATTGGCGTTGCCGGTCCAGTCGGACCAACTGGTGCAGCAGGTGCAACTGGGGCAGCAGGTCCGGCTGGAGCCACAGGAGCGGTGGGAGCAACAGGTGCCACTGGAGCTGCAGGCGGGTTAGCTCAGTTTGGGTATGTTTACAACTTGGGGGCTCAAGTGGTTCCTATAGAGGCTGATGTTGTTTTTGATACAAATGGAATTCTTACACCTGGAATTACACATGCCCCCGGTACCACAACGATTGCTGTGACCGATGCGGGGAGCTATGAGGTTAATTTTTCAGTATCTGGTGTAGAGCCGAACCAATTTGCATTGTTTTTGAATGGTGCACTGGTTCCGGGGACGGTATATGGTTCAGGTGCAGGCACTCAACAAAATACCGGGCAGGCTATATTTGCACTGTCGTCGGGAGATGTACTTACATTGCGTAATCATAGTGCAACTTCTGCGGTAACCCTTCAAACGTTGGCCGGTGGCACTCAAACTAATGTCAATGCATCTATAGTTATCAAAAGATTAGGTTAGTTGGGATATACATGATGATAAGCTCTACAAAGATAGTGGATAATAAGGGGCGTTATGAGGATAAACCGTATGTGCAATTTATGAGAGGGCTGGTCAGCCCAGCCCATCTCTTAACTCTAGTTAACATTTAAAAGCTTATGGCTAATTCACACGCGGTTTGGATCGCCTTATCTTTGATAGCGTCAGCTTGCTCAGGGGCAACGGGCATCCCTTCAACGAAAATGCTGTTAATGAATGGTACGCCAAAGAAGGAAAATAGCATGCGGATATAGCTGTTGCTAAATTCATAACCAGCCATTGGTCCTTTGCTAAGCACGCTGCCAGAGGCTTGGATATGTAATACTTTCTTACTTGGAATCAAACCAACAGGACCGCTTGGTGAGTATCTGAAAGTTTTGCCGGCCACGGAGACAGCATCAAAATACGCCTTCAGCACGGGTGGGAATAGAAAGTTCCAGACCGGATTAACGATAACAATCTTATCAACGGCAACAAATTGATCGACTAGCTCACTCAAGCGAGCGACCTTGGTTTGAGATTCAGGGCTTAAATGTTCGAATGCTCCACCACTCTGTAGAATTCCCCATCCGCTAAAAACATCAGCATCCATATGAGGGATGTTTGTTTGGTATAAATCAAGACGAATGACTTCATCCTGTGGATGAGCGACACGGTAGGCCTGTACAAATTCCTCACCGACGGACAAGCTGTAGGAAGTTGAGGCATCGTGCGGATGAGCGGTGATGTATAACAGAGTGGACATCGTTTTTTTCACTCCTAACATTTGTATGAATAAACGTATTATAACTCGGATTTTAATTCAAATTTTATGTATGTGGCTACTATTGCTCATATTATCTTCAATTAATCACAAAGCAAACAGTAACAATTTAATAGCGCTGATTTATCATTATTTTGTTATTCTTCTGGTCTGTGTGGTTAAAATATAGTAATGTGCTCGGCATAGGAGGCAGTGAGATGAACCCGAAATGGTGGAAAGAAAGTGTAGTTTATCAGATTTATCCAATCAGCTTCATGGACAGCAATGGAGATGGAATCGGAGATTTGCGGGGAATAATGTCAAAGCTGGATTACCTGCAGAATCTGGGCGTGGATGTGATCTGGGTATGTCCTATTTATAAATCACCTAATCACGATAATGGCTATGATATTAGCGATTACTGTGACATTATGAAGGAATTCGGAACGATGGATGATTTTGATCGGCTGCTACTGGAAATGCATTCGCGCGGGATGAAGCTGATGATGGATTTGGTGCTGAACCATACGTCTCACGAGCACCCATGGTTTATAGAATCTAGGTCATCGAAGGACAATCCAAAGCGGGATTATTATATATGGAGAAAAGGTAAAAATGGAGGTCCGCCGAATAACTGGGAGTCTTATTTCAGCGGCTCGGTCTGGGAGCTAGATCCCAAGACAGATGAATATTATCTGCATCTATATTCCAAATTTCAGCCAGACTTGAATTGGGACAATCCTGTCGTGATTGATAAGCTGCATGAAATGGTGCAGTGGTGGCTGAAAAAGGGGATTGACGGCTTCCGCTTCGATGCGATTGCTCATATCGTAAAGACAGAGGGTTTCCCGGACGCCCTTAACCCGGGTGGGGCCCAAACGGTGCGGGCCTATGACATGTTCTCCAATCTGGCGAATGTACATACCTTGCTGCAGAATTTGCATGACCAAGTGCTCTATTTTTATGACATTATGACTGTAGGGGAGACCTCGGGACTTGGGCCGGAGCGGGCTCTGGATTATGTCGGTGACGGCCGCCGAGAGCTCAATATGACCTTTCAGTTTGAGCATATGTTTCTGGACGCCGCCTCGGCGGGTAGTGGTAAGTGGGATGTTGTACCATGGAGCCTGCTTGCGCTCAAAAAAATTATCAGCAACTGGCAGACGGTTCTGCATAACCGTGGCTGGAATGCCAACTATTTATGCAACCATGACCAGCCACGGTCGGTGTCTCGTTTCGGGAATGATCTCTTTTACCGGATTCCTTCAGCCAAGATGCTGGCGACCTTTACGCATATGCTGGAGGGAACGCCCTATATTTACCAGGGTGAAGAAATTGGGATGACGAATATTGCCTTCGATTCCATTGATGATTATCGGGATGTGGAGACGTTGAACTATTACGAAGAGAAGCGTCTGAACGGTATTCCAGAAGCGGAGATTATGGCAGCGATTCATAAAAAAAGTCGGGACAACGCCCGTACACCGATGCAGTGGGATGATGGTGACGAAGGTGGATTCACGACTGGTGTGCCCTGGATTAAAGTGAACTCAAATTATATGGAGATCAACGCCGCGAACGCGGTTAAGGACCCGGAATCAATCTACAATTACTACAAAAAACTGATTGAGCTCCGCAAAAAGCATCAGGTAATTGTGTATGGTGATTATAAGCTGCTGTTGCCCGAAGATCCTGAAATTTATGTCTACACCCGAACGCTGGAGGATCAACAAGTGCTGGTCATTTTGAACTTTTTTGAGCGGGAACCTGTATTTGAGCTGCCCGCTGAGATTGCATCGGGGACTCTGGAGCTATTGATATCCAATTACACTCCCCTAAAAGAAGAAAATTTAAGCTACCTGAAGCTTCGTCCGTACGAGGCTAGGGTGTACTTACGGAGGTTATAAAGTGTCTGAGAATTATGTATATTCAGGGTCTTCCCCTGACAGTAGCCGCCTTAGTCTTCAAGCTGACTGCGAGAGCTGCTTTGGTTTGTGTTGTGCTGCGTTGCCCTTTGCAGCTTCGGTAGATTTCGCGATGGATAAAGAAGCCGGCAATCCCTGTGTGAACATGCAGACGGATCATCGCTGCGGCGTCCACAACAACCTCCGGGAGTTAGGCTTTCGAGGCTGTACGGTGTATGACTGCTTCGGCGCCGGGCAAAAGGTCTCCCAACATACCTTCAGAGGCAACGACTGGCGGCAGGTTCCGACCTCTGCGAAGCAAATGTTCGAGGTGTTCCCGATTATGTGGCATCTCCATGAGCTGCTGTGGTATCTTACCGAAGCGCTTACGCTGCAACCAGCTTATCCGGTTCACGCTGCACTCAGCGCTGCATTAAATGAGACGGAGCGTCTCACGCTCCTTAGTCCAGACTCACTTATGGAGTTAGACGTGGCGGCACATCGAGCAGATGTAAATGCCCTACTCCTAAAGACCAGCGAACTCGTGCGAACTGAAGCTCGTCGTCAGCAAAAGAATAGTTCCAAGCATCAGAAAACCTACGATCGGGGAGCTGACCTTATCGGTGCCAAGCTCAAAGGAGCTGATCTCAGAGGTGCCAACTTAAGAGGAGCCTACCTTATTGCCGCTGACCTCAGAAATGCCGATCTTAGAGTGGCAGATCTCATAGGGGCTGATTTGCGAGACACTGATCTTAGAGGGGCTAACCTCACGGAGAGTATCTTTCTGACCCAAGCCCAGCTCAATGCGGCGAAGGGCGATGCCAACACCTTGTTGCCCCCGGCTTTTACACGCCCAACTCACTGGTCCACAAAGTTAGATAAGCTTGTTTAAGCGGATTCAATCGCCCTTTTACTTAAAAATTGCAAAAGAATTATTCGTAGTAAAGCTGGAGGAATAAGGGATTATTTTGAGTTTACGAGGAAAAGGCGGTACAATTGTGTTACATAATCATACATAGAGTGGTGTGGCAGGGAGTAGCCTGCGGGAGGAGTAGCAACATGAGCGAATGGTATGAAGAGAGCTTTGGAGAGGATTATCTGATCGTATATAAACACCGGGACTTCGGTGGAGCACGTCGGGAGGTAGAGCAAATGATCGGCTGGCTGGATCTACCTCTTGGTGCTAAGGTGCTGGATTTATGCTGTGGTATGGGGCGTCATTCGCTGGCGCTCTCGGAAGCAGGATATGAGGTTACTGGTGTTGATCTATCAGAGCCGTTGTTGCGCGAAGCACGTTCTCAGGATGGAGCTGGAGAAGTTACTTGGGTACGCTCTGATATGCGAAAATTGCCGCTCGAAGGTGGCTTCGACGCAGTGGTCAATCTGTTCACCTCTTTCGGTTACTTTGAAGAAGATGAAGAGCAGGTAAAGGTACTGCGTGAAATTCACCGCATGCTGAAGCCTGGTGGAAAGTTCATTATTGATTTTCTGAATCCTGCTCATGTGATTCGCCACCTTGTCCCCCATTCCACCCGTGAAGATGGAGAGAATCTGATCGACGAGTCGCGTCGAATTGAGGACGGCTATGTGATGAAGGATATCGTTCTTACCGCTAAAAGTGACGGAACCCCTCGCCAATACCATGAACGTGTAAAGCTGTATCCGCTGGAGAAATTTCAGGAGATGATAATGGAAGCGGGCTTGCAGCTGAAGACGGTGCACGGCAGCTATAATGAAGATGTCTATATTGCAGAAGAATCAACACGAATGATTTTTAGAGGCTTGCGCCCATAAATGGTTTCCGGGAGAAGTCTTAGGAGAGAGGTTGGTACTATGCCGAAGGCCGACATTATTCCTTGGGAAGGAAACATTCTGCAGGTTTCCGTACTAATGGACTCGCCGCTGCGTCAAGTGAACAGCTATATCCTGCCTGATAAGGATGGAAGGATCACCATCATTGATCCTGGGCCACATGATCTGGAGACCGAACGGGCTTGGGAACTTGTCTTGCAGGAGCTGGATTTGTCTTGGGATCGGGTACGGGATATCGTCGTTACGCATCATCACCCCGATCATTATGGTTTGGCGGGCTGGCTTCAATCCCGTTGTGAATGCAAGGTATGGATGACGGAACGTGCTTATGCTGAGGCTGCGCTGATGTGGGGCCAGACTGCCAGTATGAATAAAGTCTTGCCTCTTTATTTTGGCGGGCACGGAATGCCGGAGCATTTGACGAGTGGAATTAGGGAGCATTTGGAAAGCTTCGTGCCACAGGTCACACCCCAGCCTGACGTATCCTATATAAATCCTGCGGAACCTTTTAGAATGGGCAGCCGAGAGTGGTTGCCACTAATCAGTGGCGGGCATGCGCCAGGGCATGTGTCATTCTATCATGGCGAAAGTGGGCAAATACTGTGCGGCGATGCTGTATTGCCGCAAATATCCCCGAATGTCAGCCTGCTGCCGGGCAGTGATCCGCAACCGCTGCGGACCTTCCTGCAGGGGCTGCAGGAGCTCCGCAGCCATAGGGTCAGCATGGCGTTCCCAGGTCATCGCGAGCCATTTGCTGACTTCGCGGGCAGGATCGATAGTTTGCTCCTTCATCATGAGGAGCGATTGGAGACGGCGGAAAAGCTGCTTGCTGGAGGTCCTTTAAGTGCCTTTGCTGCTTGCGAAGCTCTATTCCGCAGCCGGGTGTCTACTGTGCATCAGCTGCGTTTTGCCATGAGTGAGACATTGGCTCACTTGGTGGAACTGGTGCGCAGGGAGCGGGCAATAGTGAGCGAGTTGGGCGGATTCATTGTATTTGCAGCGGCAAACAAAAATAATATTAGCATGAATTAGCCCGTTGCTTAGTTTCCGTCGATTCGCTGTGGATTTCAATAGTTCTAATATTTGAAGAAGCCATCTCCCACGTTACAGTGAGTGATGGCTTCTCTTTGCTTTGCTTTCTTGTAGGCTTAGAAGGACTTCGAACGGGTCTCATCACTATCCTCGGGCGTATGCGGCAATCCGAGCTGTTGCTCGCGCTCTGCCTGCTTACGATGGGCAATCCGGCTGCTGGCAGCAGCGGCTACGGCTCCCACAATATCATCAAGATAGGTGTGGATTTGCCCGGTGGTTTTGTCGTTCAGGCGTTCTAGCACACCGGGTTTCAGCTTGTCCACATAGCCATAGTTAGTAAAACCAATGCTGCCATACACGTTAACGATAGAGAAGGCTAGAATTTCATCGACCCCGTACAATCCTTCATCATTTTGGATCATTTCCTGCAGAGGGGAGAATAACTTGCCCTCTTCAGCGAGTACGTCCAATTGAATCCCGGTTAGCACCGCATTTTGCACCTCTCGTTTGCTCAGCACCATCTCTACGTTATGAATACACTCCTCCATGGTTAAATTCGGATAATATTTCTTTTGCAGCAGTATGACAAGTTCGGCAATTTCCTCCAAACGTACCCCCCGTTTAATTAGCCAGGCATTAGTTGCTTCTGCGACAGCTTTGCTGTTCAGACTGTAAGGCATTTTGGCATCACCCATAATCAGTCACCTCTCCATCCACAATTTAGGATAAGCTGTTGTTATTTTTTGGACAAAGGTCTCGTATACATAGCAGTACAAAGGATATCTAATCTTGAAAGGGGTAATAAATGATGAAATCTATGAAGCAAATCCGCGGAGCCTCCGTTGTCTGCCTGCTGGCAGTTCCACTGATTCTGTCCAGTTGCAGCCTGTTTGGATCGGAATCAGCCTCGGTAGATCCGCCACCAAGCGAGGTGGAAGCGCAAATGCTGCAGGTAAGCGGTGAGAATACCTTAGACACCGGAGTTCTGGGTCCGGTAGCTGAGGAGGATGCACAGACGGTTGCGAGCAGTGGTGAACTGTCTTCAGGGAACAGTGCTTCGGGATCACGAACGACTGTATTTCTGGAAGACAATAACGGATTACTTGCCCCGGTATCGCTCAGTTTGCCCAAAAGTGACGAAACTACCATGCTTAAGGATTCGCTAACAGCACTGGTGAGCAAGGGGGCATATGCTTCATCAGTACCTGACGGGTTTCAGGGCATTCTTCCAGCGGGTACTGAAGTCCAGAATGTTACGGTAGACAAAGCAAGTGGATTGGCTGTAGTCGAGTTTAACAAGAACTTTAGCGCTTATGACGCTGCGAATGAGCGCGAAATACTGGAAGCGATCACTTGGACATTGACTGGGCAGAGTGGAATTAAAGGTGTTCAGCTCTGGGTAGACGGCAAAAAGCTTACCGAGATGCCGCTGAAAGGAACTCCACTAGATCGCCCACTCTCGCGCAGCATGGGAATTAACCTGCCGAAGCACAGTCAGCTTCTTATGAATTCAAGTGCGGTTACCGTATATTTTTCCGCTGCTTCACCTGAGGGTATTCAGTATTATGTTCCGGTTACCCGGTTTGTAGCCGCTGGGCAGGATACGTTGAAGGCGGCACTGAGTGAACTGATCGCTGGCCCAGAATCCGGAGATGGTCTGGAGATGGTGATGACGCAGGGAACCGTACTGGATGCTGTCGAAGCTGGGCAGAACGGTGTAGTTACTGTTTCGTTGACAGACGATATGTTTGCTGACGGCAAGGGTGTACCTACAGAAATGCTGGAATCCGTGGTGCTGACGGTCGCCCAGAATACTGAGGATGCCTTGGTCCAGATTCGGATGAACGGCAAAGAAACGGTTACGGGTACCGATAATGTTGACTATGGAAAACCGGTGTCAGCGCCGGAATATGTGAACGAGCTTCCGCTATAAAATGACTCTAACGGGTTGGAAAGATGCTTTTGTGCCTGCTCTTTGGTAGAATAAAAGGTAAGATGTGCCTCCCTTGGCAGTTCACTGCGGGAATATTAGGGAAAGCAGAACGAACACTAAACTTTTAGCTACTTTCAATGTAGGAGGCAGAAATGATGAGATCAAACGGGAGAAACGACGACCAACTCCGGCCGCTGACGATAACGACCCAAACGAATAAATATGCTGAGGGCTCCGTGATTATTGAAATGGGGGATACCAAGGTTATCTGTACGGCAACTGTCGAAGAGAAAGTACCACCATTTCTTAAGGGACAGGGAAAAGGCTGGGTAACAGCCGAATATTCCATGCTTCCCCGGGCCACGCAAACGCGCAACCAGCGTGAAGCCGCCCGCGGCAAGCTTACGGGTCGCACCATGGAGATCCAACGGCTGATCGGCCGGGCGCTTCGTTCCGTAGTGAATTTACATGCTCTCGGCGAACGCAGCATTACACTCGATTGTGATGTTATTCAGGCAGACGGAGGTACACGGACAGCTTCCATTACAGGAGCTTTTGTGGCCATGAGTTTTGCCATTAATAAAATCGCATTGCAGCACAAGCTGAGTGTATTTCCGATTACGGACTATCTTGCAGCGATCAGTGTCGGCGTTGTTGGCGACAAAACACTGCTTGATTTGAACTATGAAGAGGATTCCAAAGCGAAGGTCGATATGAATGTAGTCATGACTGGCGGCGGTGCATTTGTGGAAGTGCAGGGTACCGGCGAAGAAAGACCGTTCTCTCGTCAGGAGCTAGACCTGCTGCTGGGTCTTGGAGAGAAAGGGATTTACGAGTTGATTGCTGTCCAGAAGGAAGTTCTGGGAGCGATTGCGCTCAAAATCCCCACCGGTCAACCGGGTCAAGTGGTGTAGGATGAAATCTTCGAGTGGCATTCTTATTGTTGCGACGAAGAATAAGGGCAAAGTGCGCGAGTTCCAGCACGCCTTCGCTCCGCTCGGACTAACGGTAAAGAGCATGTTCGACTACGCGGATCTTCCGGATGTTGTGGAGGATGGGGTTACCTTTGCCGAGAATGCCTTGAAAAAAGCCAAGACCGTGGGTGATATTCTCGGACTGCCGGTGCTTGCGGACGATTCTGGTCTTTGTGTAGATAGCCTAGATGGCAGGCCTGGCGTCTACTCTGCACGTTATGCAGGGGAAGGTGCGGCGGACAGCGATAACAATCTGTTGCTGCTCAGTGAGCTGGAGAAGCTGAAGCTGGGCGAGGATACAGATCAGCCACTGCTGAGTACAGCCCGGTTCGTCTGTGCCTTATCCTTGTATGACCCGGCGACCGGCCGGGAGCTGACTGCTGAGGGTTCTGTGGAAGGCTGGATTACGTCTGAGCCAGCGGGTGCTGGCGGTTTTGGTTATGATCCATTATTTTATTTGGCGGATTATGATAAGACAATGGCAGAGCTCACACTGGAAGAGAAACAGATGATTAGCCACCGGGGCGCAGCGTTGCGGCTGCTGACGGAGAAACTGGCGGCTGAACAGCAGGCGGACTGACTGGAACAGACTGAGCGATTCAATTTCAAATGGTAAAGAATCACAATAAGCTTGCAGAGAAGGCATGTCCTTCATTCTGCAGGCTTTTTTTTGAAATATAAGAATCTATATATTTCACACGATAACTTATCCTTATATTTCTCGAAGAAACGGATGCCATCCCTAAAAGGACGGCAAAGCCGTTTCTTCTTGCTTGAGGATATTCCCCCTAATTCATAGATTTTTATCCCTAGCGCATTTGCCCGCTTTGCCTGAGAATTAGAAGTACCTTCTCCCAATTCCATTCCCTTCCAATTATTCATTCCAAGGCCAGCTCCCTTCCCTCTGCCGCACCTAATCTTCTAATTTAACTATGTCATCTCACGAGTCTATGAAAGTGCAAATTCAATTTTTGCTAGTAATAGAAACAAAGGGTGAAGGTGAAATCTCAACCGGGGGGTGAAAGTTGAGTCTTTCTAAGTTGAAGAGGATTTCGGGCTAAACATGGAATTGAGGGAGGAAAATAATGAATGATGTTCACAAAAGGCAGATTTCGTAAAGCATTTACGCTTGGAATGGTGGCTGCACTTGTACTTACTCTCTTCTCCGCTTTAGGCACAAATGTCAAAACGGCCAATGCCGCAACAGATTACAAACTGGTGGGCTACTATGCTTCATGGGCCGCTTATGCTCGCGGTTATAATGTAACAGATATCGATCCTACCAAAATGAATGTCATCAACTATGCTTTTGCAGATATTTGCTGGAATGGTATACACGGCAACCCGGACCCAACTGGACCGAACCCGGTCACCTGGACCTGCCAAAATGAGCAAGGGCAAGCCATCAGCGTTCCGAATGGAACGATTGTGCTTGGCGATCCATGGATTGACGCAGGCAAAAGCTTCGGGGATGATAAATGGGATGATCCCATCAAAGGCAACCTGAAGCAGCTGTGGAAGCTGAAAGAGAAAAATCCGAACCTGAAGACGGTGATTTCCGTTGGTGGCTGGACTTGGTCGAACCGATTCTCGGACGTTGCTGCTACAGTGGCGACCCGTGAGGTTTTTGCTAATTCTGCTGTTGATTTCATCCGTAAATACAAAATGGACGGTGTCGATCTGGACTGGGAATACCCTGTAAGCGGGGGATTGGCCGGCAATAGCTATCGTCCTGAAGACAAACAGAACTATGTGCTGCTGCTGCAAAAAATCCGCGAAAAGCTCAATACAGCCGGTCAAGCCGACGGCAAGACTTATCTGCTAACGATTGCCTCCGGCGCGGGCCCTGCTTATATTAACAATAATAATCTTCAAGGCATCGCCTCCGTTGTCGATTGGATCAATATTATGACCTATGACTTTAATGGAAGCTGGAATACAACCAGCGGACATAATGCTCCTTTATACTATGATCCAGCCGCTTCCGCAACAGGTCTTACTGAACCACAGAACTACAATGTGGACAAAGCGGTAACGAGCTATTTGGCTAATGGTGTGCCAGCGAACAAACTTGTGCTGGGTATGCCTTTTTACGGCCGTGGCTGGGGTGGTGCTCCCGGTGCGGGAAATGGACAATATCAAGTGACCTCCGGTATCTCATCCACGGGTACGTGGGAGGCTGGAAGTTATGATTTCTACGATCTGGAAGCCAACTATATCAACAAGAACGGTTACACCCGTTATTGGAATAATGTATCCAAAGTTCCTTATCTCTATAATCCAGGCACTCAAACTTATATCAGCTATGACGATGTAGAATCCTTTGGTTACAAAACCAGCTATCTGAAATCCAAGGGTCTTGCAGGAGCTATGTTCTGGGAAACGAGCGGTGACCGAAACAAAACGCTGCAGAACAAGCTGAACGCCGATCTTGGTGGTGGGGTGGTAACGCCAACACCTACGCCAACGCCAACTGTGACACCGACCCCTACTGTGACGCCAACACCAACGGCTACTGCCACGCCAACACCAACAGCTACAGCTACAGTCACACCGTCACCGACGCCAACGGTAAAGCCAACAACTACGCCAACACCTTCCGCGACCCCAACTGCTACTCCGGGGCAATGTACAGCAGCGGTATGGAATTCGACAGTCGCGTACACGCTGGGCCAAACGGTTTCCTACAGCGGGGTGATCTATGAAGCAAAATGGTGGACACAAGGTGACCGCCCAGATTTAAGTGGCGCTTACGGACCCTGGAAATCCGTAGGCACCTGTGGTACGGCAACCCCAACGCCAACATCTACCCCAACACCGACACCAACACCGACGGCCACACCGACACCAACGGCAACCGCTACGGCCACGCCAACGCCGACTCCGGGTAGCTCTGCCTGGGCGCCGGGTGTTGCGTACAATGTGGGTGTTATTGTGACTTACAGTGGACATACGTACACTTGCCTGCAGTCCCATACTTCTCTTTTAGGCTGGGAACCAGCCACGACTCCAGCTCTTTGGAAGCTGAACTAGCCGGAAGCGTATAGATAAATGAATGAGAGAGCTTGCGGAAAAGGTGAAAACCTTTATACTGCAAGTTTTTTCATTATGCTATGTGGAATTAAAATTACATGCTGAACTCATAACCTCACATACATTGAAATATAATATATATACAGGCTGTGCTTGTGAACAAATAAACTTATGGAACGTATTGCTGTTATTTTCGTTATAGTAGTATATAGCGGAAGGTGGTGGGTTCACCGATGGTTGTCTGGGTCTTTTGGTTAATTGCAGCCGGTGTCCTGTTTGTAGTAGAAATGATGACGCTTACGTTTTATCTGCTTTGGCTCAGTATCGGCGCTTTGGTTGCCGGTCTGGTGTCGTTATTATTGCCAGAGGCTATTTTATTTCAGGTGGTGCTTGGCTCGCTGGTCGCGCTAGGTCTGACGGTATTCTCGAAGCCGCTCGTGGCGAAATTTCGTAATTCCCGGGGGTTTAAGGATACTGGTACAGATATCGTCGGCAGACAAGGAATTGTTACAGAGCCGATTGAGCAAGGACGTTACGGGCAAGTTAAGGTAGGCGGGGATACTTGGACTGCAACATCACTGCAGACTCTGGGTAAAGAAGATGTCGTTAGGGTAATAAAGAGAGGCACTGCTATTATTGAAGTAGAACTTTGGGGGGACACGAACTGATGGAATGGGCAATTGTTGTAGTAGTTCTTGTTGTAGTAGTGGTATTCATTGGATTAACAGTCAAAATCGTGCCACAGCAGCGGATTGGCGTTGTGGAACGTCTGGGTAAATTTCACCGGCTGTTGACTCCAGGTCTGAATATTCTTATTCCAGTGATTGATCAGGTACGTACGTATCATGATCTACGGATTCAACAAGCCAATGTACCACCGCAAACGGTAATCACGAAGGATAACGTTCAGGTCCAGATTGACACCATTATTTTCTATCAAGTGGTGGGTCCGGAAGAAGCAACTTACGGTATTTCTGATTATGTGTACGGGGTACGTAACATCTCAACAGCTACGATGCGGCAAATTATTGGTAAGCTGGAGCTGGATGAAACGTTGTCGGGCCGGGAAAAGATCTCTGTTGATATTCGTATCGCACTGGATGAAGCTACTGAGAAGTGGGGCGTGCGGATCGAGCGTGTGGAAGTTATTGACATTAAACCGCCACTTGATATTCAAGAAGCGATGGATAAACAAATGAAAGCAGAGCGGAGCAAGCGGGCGATTGTCTTGGAGGCGGAAGCAGCCAAGCAGGATATGATCCTGCGTGCAGAAGGCGATAAACAAAGTAAGATTCTGAAGGCTGAAGGCGACAAGGAAGCTCGTATTCGTCAAGCTGAAGGTCTGGGTCAGGCACAGGAACTGGAAGCCATTGGTCAGGCAAAAGCTATTCAGGCGATTGCTGAAGCCGAGAAAATCCGAATCCAATTGCTCAGTACTGCGGGGCTGGATGAACAGGTACTTGCGTATCGTTCTTTTGAAGCTCTGACTGAAATCGCCAAAGGTCCAGCGAACAAGGTCTTCCTGCCAACTAGCGCAGTTGAGACACTGGGTAGCCTAGGTGCCATTGCTGAGGTCTTCAAGGCAAGTAAAGACGGTAAATAAGGAACGTTTACAATTACCGCGTATTCCGTTAAAGTAAATAGCAAAACTATCACCGGCTTACGTAGCGGGGGTTTCGATCCCGAAGCCCCTACGCTTACGAAGCCAGTTTTGTTTATGTAGAACTTTTAAGGAGAGAAGCAATCGTGACCCAAAAAGAGATCTCACCGCTAGTGGAGCTGTTGGAACTGCAGCCTCATGTTGAAGGCGGCTGGTACAAAAGGCTTTGGAATTCCTCATTCGAAATTCCGCAGGAAGTATTGGGCGAAAGCTATTCTGGCCCGCGTGCTTCGGCATCATCTATTTATTTTCTGCTGCATGCAGATGAAACCTCTGCTTGGCATACGGTACTTTCGTCGGAGATCTGGCTGTGGCATTCCGGCAGCCCAATTGTGTTAAGTCTTGGCGGCAGTGGTGATAGTCCAGAGGATGTACAAGAAATTATTCTCGGTCTGGATATCGCAGCTGGCCAGCAACCGCAGGTAGTTATACCGGCAGGTGTATGGCAGGCAGCCCGCCCGCTAGGTGAAGAACCTGTGTTGGTTTCCTGTATAGTATCACCGGAATTCCATTTTGATGATTTTAAACTAATCCAGAAATAAAGAAAGCGGGGGCGAATAGGGCCTCCGTTTTTTCTTTTGAAAATTGATCGATGAAAGATTATTTTATTGGGAGTTTTTTGGGAATGCTAACGTGACCTGCTATACTTATTTTTGGTAAGTGCTTCTAAAGTGTCTTTTGCGGTTAAGAAAGTTTGAATAAATAAACAGTAGGCTTGGAGGGTTAATACATGAGTCAATTGAATGGACCATTTTCAGGTGGCCCCACTTTAAAGGATGGAGTTACTATGC
>LIDZ01008662.1_pt2 | contig 18145 bp, 18 predicted proteins | sample 644651 | NCBI WGS metagenome assembly LIDZ01 (sample SAMN03856242, study PRJNA289617) | food metagenome | isolation source: wine grapes on drying loft during traditional withering process | host: Vitis vinifera cv. Corvina | place: Italy: Gargagnago di S. Ambrogio di Valpolicella | collected 2014-01 | reverse complement strand
GATCTTGATCTTGATCTTGATCTTGATCTTGATCTTGATCTTGATCTTGATCTTGATCTTGAAAAACCCGGGGACAGATTAATTTACGGTGAAGCGCTGTAAATAAATCAGTCCCCTACAGCTCTACAGCTAGTCCCCTACAGCTTAAGTCCCCTACAGCTTGCCGGCCAGCTCACACGCCTCCCGATCCGCCTTCGCATTCAACCCAAAATCCTCCGCCAGCAAATCCACCAACCCCCGCACCGACGGCAATAACCCCCGGCGAGACGGAAACACCGCATGAATCAGCCCGCTTGGCGGCCGAAACCCCGGCAACAACTCAACCAGCCGCCCCTCATGCAACGAATGCCGAACCATAATCTCCGGCATCTGCACCACCCCCACCCCCTCCACCGCCGCCCGGTGCAACGCATCCAGATCCGACGACACAAAGCGTGGCTGATGGGCAACCTCGATCCGCTCACCACCCGGCCCGATCAACGCCCAACGGTGCTCACGGTTTGCCGGCGCCAGATCCATACTCGGCAGCCCCAACAACTCCTGCGGCGTTCGAACCACCTTACCCTCCAGCAGCGACGGACGAACCACCAACCGCTGATGGCTCTCGCCCAACACCTTCATCACCAGATTCTCGTCCTCCAGAGGCGGAAAACGCACCCTCAGCGCGATGTCATAGCCCTCCCCCAACACATCCACCCGTCGGTTCGTGCTCTCCACCTGAACCTGCACTTTCGGGTGCAGCACCATAAACTTGACGATCGTGTCGCTCACCCCCATCGCACCCAGCGCCGGTGGGCAACTGATGCGCACGATGCCCTGGGGTTCGGACCTCGACTGCTCGACCACCTTCTCCGCCGCATCGGCCTCCACCAGCATCGCCACGCAATGACGGTAGTAATCCAGCCCCACCTCGGTCACCGTGAACTTGCGCGTGGTGCGCTGGATCAGACGTACCCCGAGCCGATCTTCCAGTTGAGCGATGCGGCGGCTGAGCTTGGTCTTCGGTACGTCGATCTTGCGCGCGGCGGCGGCGAACCCCTTGTTCTCGACCACCTGCACGAAATAGTACAAATCGTTGAAGTCGTACACGGTATGCCGCTCGCCTGGCCGAAAGGGTCCGCGATTGTCGCAGGTTGCAAATGGGCTGTCCTGCGCCGCGGCGGACAAACGATCCGGCCAGAAAAACATCCGTTACGCACCTTGACCTTGCCAGAAGGGCAAGGTTGATCCTTACTGGCAATCGACTTACCGGAGTGTCCACGATGCCCAGTCCCGCAACATTCGATCTGCCTATCGCCGGCATGACCTGCGCCAGTTGCGCAGGCCGGGTCGAGCGCGCGTTGCGCAAAGTGCCCGGCGTCCAGGTCGCCACAGTCAACCTCGCCAACGAACGCGCCCACGTCGAAGTCAGCGGGCAGATCGACCCCGCCGTGCTGGTGGCGGCCGTCGACAAGGCTGGCTACAGCGCCAGCCTCGAACAGGATTCAGCCGTTCAGCAGGCCGACCAGCGCCAACGCCACAACACCGAGCGCTGGCAACTGATACTCGCCATTGTCCTGGCGCTGCCGCTGGTGGTGCCAATGCTGCTGCAGCCGTTCGGCGGCCACGGGATGCTGCCGGCGTGGTTGCAGTTTGCCCTGGCCACCCCCGTACAATTCCTCCTCGGCGCGCGCTTTTACGTCGCCGCCTGGAAAGCCGTGCGCGCCGGTTCCGGCAACATGGACTTGCTGGTCGCGCTGGGCACCAGTGCCGGATATGGGCTGAGCATCTACCAATGGCTGAGCGCTGCGCCCGGGACGATGCCGCACCTGTATTTCGAGGCGTCGGCGGTGGTGATCGCACTGGTCCTCCTCGGCAAATACCTCGAAAGCAGCGCCAAGCGCCAGACCGCCAGCGCCATTCGGGCGCTGGAGGGATTACGCCCTGAACGCGCGATCAAGCGGGTGGACGGCCAGGACATGGAGGTCGCCATCAGCACACTGAGCATCGGCGATCAGGTGGTAGTAAAACCCGGCGAGCGCTTCCCGGTGGATGGCGAGGTGATCGAAGGCCAGAGCCACGCCGATGAAGCCCTGATCAGCGGCGAGAGCCTGCCGGTCCCCAAGCAACCCGGCGACAGGGTCACCGGTGGCGCGATCAATGGCGAGGGCCGCCTGCTGATCAGCACTCAGGCGCTGGGCGCAGAAACCGTGCTGGCGCGCATCATCCGTCTGGTGGAAGACGCGCAGTCAGCCAAGGCGCCGATCCAGAAACTGGTCGACAAGGTCAGCCAGGTGTTCGTGCCGGTGGTCCTGCTGATTGCCCTGGCGACGCTGGTCGGCTGGCTGATGGCCGGCGCGTCGCTGGAGGCCGCGGTGATCAACGCCGTCACCGTGCTGGTCATCGCCTGCCCCTGTGCCCTCGGGCTGGCCACGCCGACTGCGATCATGGCCGGCACCGGCGTGGCCGCCCGCCACGGCATTTTGATCAAGGACGCCGAAGCCCTTGAACGCGCCCATGAAGTCACCACGGTGGTCTTCGACAAGACCGGCACGCTGACCTCCGGCACGCCGCGCATTGCCCACATGGCCGCCCTCGACGGTGATGAAAACGCCCTGCTGCAACTGGCCGGTGCGCTGCAGCGTGGCAGCGAACACCCGTTGGCCAAAGCGGTGCTGGACGTGACCACAGAACGCGGCCTGAACCTGGGGGACGTCAGCAACAGCCGCGCGCTGGCCGGACGCGGTATCGCCGGCACCCTGGACAGCCGCGAACTGGCGCTGGGCAATCAGCGCCTGCTGCAAGAAAGCGGCTTGCTGCAAGAAAGCAACTTGACCGGGCTCGACCTGTACGGGCGGGCTCAGGCCTGGGAAGCCGAAGGCCGCACGCTGTCCTGGCTGATCGAACTGAGCCCGCAGCGTCAGGTGCTCGGCTTGTTTGCCTTCGGCGACACGCTCAAGACCGGCGCGGTTGAGGCCATCGCGCAACTGACCGCCCGGCACATCAGCAGTCACCTGCTGACGGGAGACAATCGCGGCAGCGCCAGGGTCGTCGCGCAGGCGCTGGGCATCAACGACGTGCACGCCGAAATACTGCCCGCCGACAAAGCCGCCACCGTCGTGGCCCTGAAAAAAACCGGCGTGGTGGCGATGGTCGGTGACGGCATCAACGACGCCCCTGCCCTGGCCGCTGCCGACATCGGCATCGCCATGGGCGGCGGCACGGACGTGGCCATGCACGCCGCCGGCATCACCCTGATGCGCGGCGACCCGCGGTTGATCCCGGCCGCGCTGGACATCAGCCGCAAGACCTACGCAAAGATCCGGCAAAACCTCTTCTGGGCCTTCGTCTATAACCTGATCGGCATTCCGCTGGCCGCGTTCGGTCTACTCAATCCGGTCCTGGCAGGTGCAGCCATGGCCTTGTCCAGCGTCAGCGTGGTGAGCAACGCCCTGCTGTTGAAAACCTGGACACCCAAAGACCAAGCCAACGACGAACCTATAGACGCCCCCAACTACCAGCCCAACGACACGGGAGACGCTTCATGAACATCGGACAAGCCGCCAAACGCAGCGGCCTCAGCGCCAAGATGATTCGCTACTACGAATCCATCGGCCTGCTCCCTGCCGCTGCCCGCACCGACAGCGGCTATCGCTTGTACGGCCCGGACGAGCTGCACACCCTGGCGTTCATCAAACGCTCGCGGGATCTGGGGTTTTCCCTGGAAGCGGTCGGCAAACTGCTGACCCTGTGGCAAGACCGCGGCCGTGCCAGTGCCGACGTCAAGGCGCTGGCCCACCAGCACATCGCCGAACTCAATCAGAAAATCGAGGAATTGGCCGGGCTGCGTGACACCCTGCAGAACCTGGTCAGCCACTGCCAGGGCGATCGCCGCCCGGACTGTCCGATTCTGGCGGACCTGGCGTCGAATGGAGGTCGCGCCCATGGGTAACCCACGCACTCGTATACCCCTCACCGCCCTTCAGGAACATGCCGATGCAGATTGAAGACGTCGCCGCGTTCTGCCTGAATCTTCCCGGCGCGCGGGAGGATTACAAATGGGGCGGCGTCAGGGTGTTCTCCATCGCCGACACCAAGATGTTCGCGGTGATGGGCCTGGCCGGGAACGACCTGTCGTTCAAGGTCGGCGCCGAGCTGTTCCTCGGCTACGTCGACCGTCCGGGCGTGCGCCCTGCGCCTTACCTGGCCCGCGCCCACTGGATCACCCTGACCTACCCGTTCGCCATGGGCGAAGACGAGCTAAAGGAAGCGCTGATCCGCTCCCACCAGTTAGTAGTCGGCAAGCTGTCGAAGCGCCGCCAGGTGGCGTTGAAACTGTAAACGGGTCCATCCAGCGTTTCTGCAAGCCATTCAATACAAGTGGCGCGAAATAAGGCGACCGCCGAACAGCAGCCGGTCGATCCAGAACAATTCGTGCAGCAGCACAATCAACCAGAACACCAGCTGGTACGAAAACTTGCGGGTCTTGTGGCGGAACACTTGCTGGGCCAGCAGCGCACCCGGCCACCCGCCCAGCAGTTCGCTCACGTGCAGCAGCTTTTCCGGCGTCCGCTGGCCGCCGCGCTGGGCCTGCTTCTTGTCCCAGCCGTAAAACCCAAAGGCGACAACGCTCATCAGCCCGTAGATCGCCGCCGGCAGCCAGCTGCCACCGCGGGTCCAGTAGGTGACGACGCCGTAGACCGGCAAGCCGCACAGCAACAGCATCGCCACCAGCTTGAGTTTCAGAAAGCGCACGGCGACAGGCTTCGCTGCGGCCGAGCGCCCCGGGTGTTGCGATTCGGAACGTTGAGTCATCGGAAGATCAGCCCTGCACACTGGACCAGTCGACCCAGCCGAATTGCCAGGTCGCGAGAATCAGCAGACCGAAGGCGATGCGGTACCAGGCGAACACATCGTAGCTGTGGGTGGCAATGAACTTGAGCAGGCCGCGAACGGCGATCATGGCGAAGATGAACGCGGCGATGAAACCAATGGCGAACACCGGCAGATCATCGGGCTGGAACAGGTGGCGGTATTTGTACCCCGAGTACACCGAAGCCGCGATCATGGTCGGCATCGCCAGAAAGAACGAAAACTCGGTAGCGGTTTTGCGTGACAGGCCGAACAGCAGCCCGCCGATGATGGTCGAGCCCGATCGCGAAGTACCCGGAATCATCGCCAGGCATTGCGCGAAGCCGACCTTCAACGCATCCACCCAGGTCATCTCATCCACGGTTTCGGCGTGAATCGCATGCTCGCGGCGCTCGGCCCAGAGCATGATGAAGCCGCCGACCACCAGTGCAACGGCCACTGTGATCGGGTTGAACAGGTATTCGTGGATCAGATCGGAAAACAACACGCCGAGGACCATGGCCGGCAACACGCCGACGATGAGGTTGGCGGTGAAACGCCGGGCTTCGGGCCGCGTTGGCAAACCGATGACGACATCAATGATCTTGCGGCGAAACTCCCACATCACCGCCAGGATCGCCCCCAACTGAATAATGATATTGAACGCCATCGCGCGCTCGCCGCGAAAACCGATCAGGTCCGCAACGATGATCTGATGACCCGTGCTGGAAATCGGCAAAAACTCCGTCAGCCCTTCTACAACCCCAAGTATCAGCGCCTGTGCAGCGGTCCAAAGATCCATCATTCCCCCGGCTGGAACCTGCTCATGGCACGGCTCTCTTGATATGTATTACAAACTGTTGCGCGAACGATAAACGGTCAAACGTAAAAAAAGCATGAACGTTGCAGCGCTCTGCCTCGGGCATGAGCGCGGCGATGCTAGCAGACCTTTCTGACGAACGCGCTAGCATGAATACTGGCGCGAAGGCTTTGACGTTTACCCCATCGTCGTTACATTGCCTCTATGAACCCGACGTGCTGCCCGGGATGTTTTTCTACCGCCTTTTCAGATGCTTCCGACGCATCATCGCGTCCCACCTCGGGCCATAAAGCGCCTACAATCGCCGACCCGTTTTTCCACCGTCTCTTCAGGAGTTGCCATGTCAGGGCTTGAGCTGTTTGCCGCTGCACTCGGTGTCATTGCCGTCTGGCTGACAGTCAAACAGAACCCATGGTGCTGGCCGATCGGTCTGGTCATGGTGTTGCTCTACACCTGGATCTTCTTCGACGTGAAGCTCTACTCCGACATGCTGTTGCAGGTGGTGTACGCCGTGCTGCAGCTGTATGGCTGGTGGCAGTGGACCCGCCGTGGCGCGGCGGACAACGGCCGCATCGTCACCTCGCTGGGCAGCGGCAGCCTGTTGCTCAGCCTGGTCGCCGGCGCCGTGGTCAGCGTTGTCCTTGGCGCGGCCATGGCCCATTTCACCGACGCCGCGCAACCCTGGCTCGACGCCACACTGACCGGTTACAGCCTGGTCGCGCAGGTCTGGATGGCGCAAAAGCGGGTGCAGTGCTGGCCGCTGTGGATCCTGCTCGACGTGATCTTCGTGGGCCTGTTTCTCTATAAAGCGCTGTACCTCACCGCGGGTCTGTACGCGCTGTTCACCCTGCTCGCCGTGCAGGGCTGGCGCGACTGGCGCGCCGACCCCGCGCTGGCGCGTTGACCGGGATGAAAGTGCTGGTACTCACAGGGCCCGAATCCAGCGGCAAGAGCTGGCTGGCGGAAGAGATTCAGCGGCAGTTCGGCGGCGTGCGGGTGGGCGAGTACGTGCGCCAGTTCATCGCTGAGGTACAGCGGGACACCTGCTACGCCGACATCGACGTCATTGCCCGGGAACAACTGGCCCGTGAGGACGCCGCGCGGTCGCTCAAACCGTCACTGCTGATCCTCGACACCCATTTGCTCAGCAACGTCCTCTGGAGCCGTGCGCTGTTCAACGACTGCCCGGCGTGGATCGAAACCGCCCTCGCCGAGCGCCACTACGATCTGCACCTGCTGCTGTCCCCGGAGGGGGTCGAATGGGTCGGCGACGGTCAGCGTTGCCAGCCAGACCTGGCCGAGCGCCAGGCATTCTTCGAGGCCAGCCGGCAATGGCTGGTGGCCCACGGGCAGCCTTTCGAGGTGATTGGCGGGAGCTGGAGCCACCGCAGTGAGCAAGCACTGCAGCGGGTCAGCCAACTGATCAATGACTGAGAGCCTGCACGCCGGAGGTGAACGCCGGCGGCTGCATCGCTCAAGGCCTGATCAACGAATCTGATGCTTGTGCAGCAGGCGATAGAACGTTGGCCGAGAAATACCGAGCACTTTGGCGGCCACGCTGAGGTTGTCGCTGTGACGGGTCAACACATCACACAGCGCTTGCCGTTCCGCCCGGGACTTGTACTCATCCAGAGTGGCCATGCTGGTGCTGATCTCTTCTTCGCCCAGCAGCCCCAGGTCGAACGCTTCGATCTGCCGCCCTTCCGCCAGCACCAGCCCGCGACGCACCCGGTTCTCCAACTCCCGCACGTTGCCGGGCCAGTCGTGCTTGCCCATGGCAACCAGCGCGTCCTGACTGAAATTGCGTGCCCGCCGGCCGGTTTCCCGGCTGTAGAACTGGGCGAAGTGATTGGCCAGCAACGCCAGATCACCGTGCCGCTCGCGCAACGGCGCAGTGCCGACCTGCAACACGTTGAGCCGGTAATACAGGTCTTCGCGAAACCGCTTCATGCGAATCGCCGCTTCCAGATCGACGTGGGTCGCCGCCAGCACGCGCACATCCACCGGGACACGCTCCCCCGCCACTTCAATGTGCCGATCCTGCAGGAACCGCAGCACATTCGCCTGGACCTCCAGGGGCAAATCGCCGATCTCGTCGAGAAACAGGGTGCCGCCATTGGCCTCTTCAATGCGCCCCGTCCTGCGCTGGCGTGTTGCGTCTCCCGCGTCGGCGGTGCCGAACAACTCTTCCTGCAGCCATTGCTCCGACATCGCCCCGCAGTTGACCGAAATGAAGGGTTGCTCGCGGCGCTGGGACTGAGCATGCAGCGTGCGTGCGATCAACTCCTTGCCCGTCCCGCCTTCGCCACGGATCAGCACCGGTGATTCGGTGGGCGCCAGCTTGCTCAGCAATCGGCGCAACTCGCGCATCGGCCGGCTTTCCCCCAGCAATTGCTGGCCAGGATTCTCTCCAAAGGGGGCGCCTTTGCCATAACCGCCACCGCCGGCAACGCTGGCGCCTTTGGCACGCAGCCGCGCCATGCCGTAGGCGCGCCCCAGCGTGATCTGCACGCGGGCGACGTCGAAGGGCAAGGTATGGAAATCGAAGAACCACTCACAGACAAAATCACCGATGTGCTCGCGGCGCAGGTCCTCGCTGGTCAGCACGGCGATCCATTCGGTGTTGCTTCGAGAGATAAGGGACTTGACCACTTCAGGGTGTTCGAAATGCTCGGGCAGCAGGCGGATGAGGCCAACGTCACAGGGACGCAACGCGGCCTCTTCAAGGGTGCAGCTGTCGACATCCCACCCGGCAATGCGCAGGCCGGGGACCAGTTGCAGACATTCCTCGCACGGTTCGACGATCAGCAGGCGGCGTATGGAGGCCAGATCATGCATGTGAGTTTCCTTGGCGCCGGGGTCGCGTAGTGATCCATGGAGAAAACATTCTTATAAACAGTGCCTTGTGAAGGCCGATTGACACCATAGCAAGGTTTCTGACGCCCCCTTGGATCGATTCTGTATAAGCCTAAGATCGAAACGTGCTTAGCGTTTACGTACACCATCAAGCGCGCTTGGCAGTGAAGAACCAGGCCTCGCAGGAGTTTGGCTCACGCGCGGCAAGGAAGCGCGGCAAAAGTGCCGCTTAAAATAAATCAAGAAATTTCAAAATGGGTGTGACTCAGCCCTGGGGGACGGTCATCAGTACAAGTAGCAACACCAGACGCCACCGAGCGAAACGCCCGCCGCCGGTGCACAACGTACACGGGCACTTTGAGGACAGTCCATGAACGCCCCCTTGCGCTTCAACGATGCTTTGCTGATTGCCGGTCACGCCTTTGAACCCTTCCAGTGCGTGGCCTGGGCCCCACAGGATGGCAACGGCGAACTGAGCCTCACCGTCATCGATCGCACCAGCACCCGCATTGGCCGCAAGCAGATCCCCAGCAGCGCCTATTCCGATCCGAAGCAACTGGCGCAGTTTCTCGAACAGGCCCGGGCTGAAATCAGCGGCGAAGGCTACAGCCTCGAGCCGTGGACCATGCCCGCCTGAGACCCGAACGACGACGTGCGCTCAGCACTCGTCGATGTGGCGGTAGTCAGCGTTGAGTTGCACGGCGATGTCCCAGGCGCGGCCCAGCCGTATGGGCCCACGCTCGATGTCGATCAGCAGCACGGGGCCGCTGAACACGGGAAGCGGCTGCGCCGGTCGTGTTGATAGCGCCGGTATGTCCTTGACCCGCCCGTCCGTGAAAATCAGCACCCGTTGCTGTTCCGCCGGGCAGCGCTTGTGCCGTTTTGCGGACCAGTCAGCCGCCTGATTGATCGCATCCCACAGCGGCGTGCCGCCCCCCGCACCCAATGCGTCGAGCCACGGCTGCAACCCGGCGCTGGCTTTCAGGCCCTGATGCTGCCAGCGCGCCCCGGTGCCGCTGGCGGTGAGCAAGGCCAGTCTGGCGCGCTGCCGATACGCATCATCGAACAGCCCCGCCAACAAACCCTTGGCCTGACTCAACGCGTGATTGCGCCGGGTCGATGCCGACGCGTCGACGATCACCAGCCAGAGCTGCTCCGGCCGGCGACTGCGGGGCTGATGCACCAGATCGCTGCGAACCCGGGGGCGGCCACGGAGCAAGGTGGGCAGCCAGGCAATCGCGCCTTCTGCACCCGCGCGGGCCGCGCCGTTTCGGCCGCCGCCCAGTGCACCCGGTCGAGGGCTGGCATTCGCCCCCTTCGATAACCGGGGGCGAATGCCTAGGGCTTTTTTGGCCAGTGGGGCACTTCTTTGCGGTGACCCGTCTGCACGGTGCGGGCAGGCAACTCACCCCAACTGCCCTCGCCTGTTTCCGGCGATTCAGGTTGCCGCGGAGCACCGTCATCGGGTTTCGGCGGGGTTTGTTGTGATGGCGCAGGCGGCTGGGATTGCGGTTGTTGGGGCGGTTGCGGTTCGCGACGACGGTGACGCAGTGCAAAGTCGGCCACGGCGTCGATGTCCGCCTCGGTGATTTGCGCAGCGCCGCGCCAGGCAGCATGGGCACGGGCCGCGCGCAACCAGACCAGGTCCGCCCGCATACCGTCGACCCCGGCGGCAAAGCAGCGCTCGGTGATCAGGCCCAGACTGGCATCATCCAGTTCAATGCTCGGCAACAGCCCCCGCGCGCTTTCACAACGGGTCTGCAACGCCAGCTGTTGCGGGGCCCATTGCTGACAGAAGGCTTCGGGCGCGGCGTCGAAATCCAGCCGACGGCGAATGATCTGCCCGCGCTGTTGCGGCATTGTCTGCCCGCTCAACGCCACGTTCAGGCCGAAACGGTCAAGCAACTGCGGGCGCAGTTCGCCTTCTTCCGGGTTCATGGTGCCGATCAGCACAAAGCGCGCCGCGTGGCGATGGGAAATGCCATCGCGCTCCACCAGATTGACCCCGCTGGCGGCGACGTCCAGCAGCAAGTCGACCAAGTGGTCCGGAAGCAGGTTGACTTCATCGACGTACAGCACGCCGCCGTCCGCCTTGGCCAGGACCCCCGGGGAGAACGCCGCGCGGCCCTCGCCCAACGCGGCGTCAAGGTCCAGCGTGCCGACCAGGCGTTCTTCCGTAGCGCCCAGGGGCAGTGTGACGAACTGACCGCTGGCCAGTAAATCCGCGAGCCCTCGGGCCAGGGTCGATTTGGCCATGCCCCGCGGGCCCTCGATCAGCACGCCACCGATTTTCGGGTCGATGGCGGTCAGGCACAGGGCGAGCTTCAGGTCATCGGCACCGACGACGGCGGCCAGGGGGAAATGAGGGGTGTCGGTCATGTTCGATTCTCGTCAAGCCGCGGGGCAGTCATGTGGTTCAAGCCGGTCACGCGCCTTTGCAGACTGCCCGGCAGGCGCTCTTCCAGGGTCATGACTCTTCGATGTCCAGCAACAGGTTCTCCAGCGCTTCGCGGTACTCGCCCGGTTCCTGCCACAAGCCGCGCTGCTGCGCTTCGAGCATGCGCTCGGTCATGTCCCGCAACGCGTCAGGGTTGTGCTGCTGGATGAAATCGCGGGTCGAGGCGTCCAGCAGATAGGCATCGGCCAGCAGCGCATATTGGTGATCGTCGATCAGCTCGGTGGTGGCGTCGAAGGCGAACAGGAAATCCACCGTCGCCGCCATCTCGAACGCGCCCTTGTAGCCGTGGCGTTTGACCCCTTCGATCCACTTTGGATTGGCCGCCCGCGAGCGCACCACCCGGTTGAGTTCTTCCTTGAGCGTGCGGATCTTCGGCAGATCGGGCTGGCTGTGGTCGCCGTGGTAACTGGCGACTTTTGCGCCGGACAGGCTTTCCACCGCCGCCAGCATGCCACCCTGGAACTGGTAGTAATCGTTGGAATCGAGCAGGTCGTGTTCGCGGTTGTCCTGATTCTGCAGCACCGCCTGGACCTGGCTGAGCCGCTTGGCAAAACCGTCACGGGCGGGCGTGCCTTCGTCGCTGCCGCCGTAGGCGTAGCCGCCCCAGTTCAGGTAAACCTCGGCAAGGTCTTCGCGGCTCTGCCACAAGCGTCCGTCGATAGCGTTCTGCACCCCCGCGCCATACGCTCCCGGCTTGGCGCCGAAGACGCGCCAGCCGGCCTGCTTCGCCGCTTGCTCGGCATCCAGGCCGTCGCGCAGCAATTGCTCGCGCTCCTGGCGCACGAGGGCGGCCAGCGGGTTCATGTCATCGGGCTCGTCCAGTGCTGCAACGGCCTGCACCGCCGCATCGAACAAGCGGATGAGGTTGGCGAACGCATCACGAAAGAACCCGGAAACCCGCAGGGTCACGTCAACCCGAGGCCGATCAAGCAGGCTCAGGGGCAGGATTTCGAAATCATCGACGCGCTGACTGCCCGTCGCCCACACCGGCCGCACGCCCATCAGGGCCATGGCCTGGGCGATGTCGTCACCGCCAGTGCGCATGGTTGCCGTGCCCCAGACCGACAGCCCAAGCTGACGTAAATAATCACCATGGTCCTGTAAGTGCCTCTCCAGCAACAGATTGGCTGACTGGAAGCCAATGCGCCAGGCGGTCATGGTCGGCAGGTTACGGACGTCGACAGAGAAGAAATTGCGCCCGGTGGGCAGCACGTCCAGCCGTCCGCGACTGGGGGCGCCGCTCGGGCCGGCGGGGACAAAGCGGCCGCTCAGCGCGCCAAGGAGGTTGGCCATCTCGGCCGGACCGCACGCGTCAAGGCGCGGAATCACCACCTCATACAAAGACTCAACAACCTCCGACAACCCTTTGTTTTCAAAGCGATTAATCACCTCGACTCCAGCGGCAATCTGCTGAATCATCTGCGCAGCCAGCAGTTCCAGTCGCTCGCGGGTGTCACCCGTGGTACGCCAGGGTTCAGCGCTGACCTCATGTAATACCTGAGGTTTATCGCCGGTCCACGGCGCGCCGAGGTCACAGTCCAGCGGGTCGAAATCCAGCGCCAGCGCCTGACTCAAGGCGCGCAACAGGCTCGCCTGACCGCCGCGACCATCACCACGAGGCACGCGCACCATCGCCAGCAGCGTGTCGATGCGCAGCCGGCCCGTGGGCGACTCGCCGAACACGTGCAGCCCGTCGCGGATCTGCGATTCCTTCAGGTCACACAGATAGGTGTCCAGACGCGGCAGCCACACGGCGGCGTCTTCGTCGCTATTGGCATCCCCGTCCATCGACAGTTCGCGGTCGATATGGGTCTCGCGCACCAGCCTGAGAATGTCTTTCTGCAGCTCACGGGCACGGCGCGGATCGAGCAGTTGCGCTTCGTAATATTCGTCTGCCAGCAGTTCAAGGTCGCGCAACGGACCGTAGGTTTCGGCGCGGGTCAGCGGCGGCATCAAGTGATCGATGATCACCGCCTGGGTGCGGCGCTTGGCCTGGGCGCCCTCGCCCGGATCGTTGACGATGAACGGGTAGATATTCGGCATCGGGCCGAGGATCGCATCCGGCCAGCAGTGCTCGGACAGACCGACGCCTTTGCCCGGCAGCCACTCCAGATTGCCGTGCTTGCCGACATGGATGACGGCGTGGGCGCCATAGCGTTTGCGCAGCCAGAAGTAGAACGCCAGGTAACCGTGGGGCGGCACTAGGTCGGGGTCGTGATACACCGCGCTGTGGTCCACGTTGTAGCCCCGCGCCGGTTGAATCCCGACGAAGGTCATGCCGAAACGCAAGCCGGCAATCATCATCCGTCCGTCGCGGCACATGGGATCGGTGTCAGGAGCGCCCCATCGCGCCATGACCGCATCGCGATTGGCCTCGGGCAATGCCTGAAACGCGGCCAGGTACTCGTCCATGGCCATGCTCTGGTGGCAAGGCCGCTGATCGAGGCTGTCCGGGTCATTGGTGACGCCGCCGAGCAAGGCATGAATCAGCGCTGTGCCCGATTCAGGCAGACCCTCGACCGGGTAACCCTCGGCCTGCATGGCGTTGAGGATGTTCAGCGCGGCGGCCGGCGTGTCGAGGCCGACGCCATTGCCAATGCGCCCGTCGCGTGTCGGGTAGTTGGCGAGAATCAGCGCCACACGCTTGTCAGTGTTGGCCGTACGGGCCAGCAGCACCCAGCGCCGAGCCAGTTCGGCGACGAAATCCATGCGTCCCGGCTGGGCGCGGTAGCAAACCACGTCGGACTGGCTGCGCTCGCTGTGCCAGGCCAGGTCCTTGAAGCTGATCGGCCGGCTGATGATGCGCCCGTCCAGTTCCGGCAACGCGATGTGCATGGCCAGATCCCGGGAGCCCAAGCCCTGTGCGCTGGCCTGCCAGGTCGGTTCGTTGTCCTGGGCGCAAATGGCCTGAATGACCGGGATATCCCGGCGAAACGGCCGCACGTCCGGCGCTTCCGGACTGGATTGAGCAAAGCCGGTGGTGTTGAGAATGACCTCGCAATCCACCTCATCGAGCCAGTCCTGCAGCGCGGTCATGCAACAGGCTTCCTTGAGGCTGGCGACCGCAATCGGCAACGGGTTCAAGCCCTGGGCCGACAAGCGCTCGCAGAACACATCAATGAAACCGGTGTTCGCCGCTTGCAGGTGGGAGCGATAGAACAACACCGCAGCGACCGGCTGATCCGCGCGCCAGTCGGCCTGCCAGCGGGCCAGGTCGGCGTTGGGATTCTGCGGGTGATAAATCACGGTGCGCGGCAGGGTTTGCGGCTCGGCCCAGGGATAGTCACCGCCCAGCCAGCGCGTGGCGATGAAGCTGAACAGCGATAGAGCGTTGTGCTTGCCGCCCTGGCGCAGGTAGTGCCAGAGCCGCTCGCGGTCTTCGGCGGATTCGGTGCTCAGGCCGCTCAGCTCGGGGTCCGGCCGATCACAGCCGGGCACCAGAATCAGCTTGACGCCTTTGGCCGCCAGCTCCACCAGCCGTTCGACGCCGTAACGCCAGTAGCCGATGCCGCCGTGCAGGGAAATCAGGATGACCTTGGCGTGGCGAAGCACTTCGTCAACGTACAAATCCACCGAGGCGTGGTTCTGCACCTGCATGGGATTGGCCAGGCGCAGGCTCGGGTAATCGTCCGGCAGTTGCTGCGCGACTTCAGCCAGCAACGCCAGGTTTGAGTCGGCGCTGCACAGGATCACCAGCTCGGCGGGCGTCTGGCCCAGGTCAGCGATGCTGTCGTCGGGAACGAAGCCGCCGGGCTGTGTACGCAGCAGGTGCATGGTTAGCCTTTGATCGCGGAAACGGCAGCGCGCAATTGCGCTTCAAGAACGCCCGCGTCCAGTTCCTGGCCGATCAGCACCAGGTGGGTTTCGCGGGTTTCGTCTGACTTCCAGGCGCGGTCGAAATGCTTGTCGAACCGGGTGCCGACGCCTTGCACCAGCAGGCGCATGGGTTTGCCGGGAATGGCAGCGAAGCCTTTGACCCGCAGGATGCCGTGCTGGACGACGGCCTGGGTCAGCGCGTCGAGCAACAGCGATTCATCGGCCTGGGGCAGCGTGATGGAGATCGAGTCGAAGGCGTCGTGGTCGTGATCATCCGGATCGTCGCCTTCGTGGTGATCGTGGTGGGTCTTGCGGCCATCGATGTGCAGCTCGGACTCAGCGCCCAGGCCCAGCAACACACTGATCGGCAGCTGGCCCCGGTTCGCTTCGACGATCTTCACCGCTGGCGGCAGTTCTTCGGCGACTTCCGCGCGCACGGCGGCCAGTGCGTCCGCGTCGAGCATGTCGGCCTTGTTCAGCACGACGAGGTCGGCGCTCGCCAGTTGGTCGGCGAACAGCTCATGCAACGGCGATTCGTGGTCCAGGTTCGGGTCGAGTTTGCGCTGGGCGTCGACCTGATCCGGGAACGCAGCAAAGGTGCCGGCGACCACGGCCGGGCTGTCGACCACGGTGATCACGGCGTCGACGGTGCAGGCGTTGCGGATTTCCGGCCACTGGAAGGCTTGCACCAGCGGCTTCGGCAGGGCCAGGCCCGAGGTTTCGATGAGGATGTGATCGAGGTCGCCGCGACGGGCGACCAGTTCCTGCATCACCGGGAAGAACTCTTCTTGAACGGTGCAGCACAGGCAGCCGTTGGCCAGTTCGTACACGCGACCGACGGCTTCTTCTTCGGTGCAGCCGATGGTGCATTGCTTGAGGATGTCGCCATCAATGCCCAGCTCGCCGAACTCATTGACGATGACGGCGATGCGACGGCCTTCGGCGTTGTCGAGCATGTGCCGCAGCAAGGTGGTTTTGCCCGAGCCGAGAAAGCCGGTGACGATGGTGACGGGGAGTTTGGCCAGTGTTTTCATCGGTTGCCCTCAGGCATGCGGCGGGGCAACGAGGACGAAAACAGCGCAGGCCGGCAGAAACAGAAACAGGCGCGCGGTTCGATTCGCCACCGGATCACCCCGCCCGGTTGTAGTGGAATTCCTCGGCCGCTCGCAGGCGGTCCGATTCGAGGCAGGTCTCCTGGCTCACGGCGGCCGGTCGCTGACAGGCATCGTCAGGCGACTGGCATTCATTGCGCCTTCCCGCTCGCGCAGTGGCTGTGCAATGAAGCGGTCCGTTTACAGTTGCGGGGGCAGCTGCGGCGTGAAACCGCATTCCCTTCTTAGCGCCGGTGGCTTTCATAAAAGCGGCCGACGAACCTCGAGTGCGCAAGGCTACGCAGTGACCGCAGGCCGGTCAATCGCGCCGTTGCAATGATTGCCGCGCCAATTGACGCACCGATCGCTGCATCGATTGACATGCCGACTGACGGGTCGATTGACGCGCCAAACAGCCCGTGGTCTCCTACACACCTTGTTACGGGTGCCCTTCACAGGGTGAAACGGGAAACCGGTGCGTGCAGACCTTTGGGTGTGCATCAGTCCGGTGCTGCCCCCGCAACGGTAAGCGAGTGAAGAGTCAGATCCACTGTATCCACAGCGATATGGGAAGGCGATTCTTGAAGGCGCGACGGCTGTGAAGGCTGTTGCATGTGCCCCTCGCGAGCCCGGAGACCGGCCCGACAACGTTATATAACAACCCGCGGTGGGCGGGCGCTGTTGAGCACTGCCGGCATTGGCCTGCGGTGTCTTCGCGCCTTTCCGTCCGCTGAATCCACATCAGAGGGAAGCGCCATGTCCGCCAGCACACCCCGCCAGACGTCCGTCACCACCACACACACCACGACGGCCGTTGCGAGCACGCAAAGCCAGCGCCTTGTCGCCGCCGTCAGCGCGATGTTTCTCGGTGCGTTTCTGGTGTACTTCGCCGGCTTCTCCCACATCGATGCGGTGCATAACGCGGCGCACGACACCCGTCACAGCTCCGCCTTCCCGTGCCACTGAGACCTGCCGCCATGTTCAAGCGAATCGCGCAAACGGCCGGGTTCACCGGACTGCTGGCCGCCCTGTTGTTGACGTTGCTGCAGAGCTTCTCGGTGGCGCCGCTTATTCTGCAGGCGGAGACCTACGAGAAGGCGCCCGCCGTCGAGATGCATGAGCACGCCGACGACGCCATGGCGGCTCATGTCCATAACGAAGAAGCCTGGGAGCCGGAAGATGGCTGGCAGCGCGTGCTGTCCACCACCGGCGGCAATCTGGTGGTCGCGGTCGGTTTCGCCTTGATGCTGGCGGCGCTGTACACCCTGCGCACGCCGGCAAGTACGCGCGAAGGGGTGCTGTGGGGATTGGCCGGTTATGCGGTGTTTGTGCTGGCGCCGACCCTCGGTCTGCCGCCCGAGCTGCCCGGCACCGTCGCGGCGGACCTGACCCAACGACAGATCTGGTGGGTCGGCACCGCTGCGTCCACGGCTGCGGGCCTGGCGCTGATGGTATTTGCCAGACACTGGCTGCTGAAGGTCATGGGCGCGGTGATTCTGGTGGTGCCGCACATGGTCGGCGCGCCGCAACCGGCGGTCCATTCGGCACTGGCGCCGGAAGCCCTTGAAGCGCAGTTCAAGATTGCGTCGCTGCTGACCAATGCCGCGTTCTGGATCGCCCTGGGCTGGATCAGCGCCTGGCTGTTTCGTCGCAGTGAAACGCCTGCGGCGCACACGGGTTTGAACCCCGCGCTTTGACCGTGAATGACTCGTGCGACCGACCGCTGTGGGTGGTCGGCCTGGGCTGCCAGCGCGGATGCTCGGCGCTGGAGCTTCGGCAACTGATAGAGGATGGTTTGCGGGAGTGTCAGCTGGCCCCGGCAGACATTGCTGCCCTGGCGTCGATTGATGGCAAAGCCGATGAAGCGGGGTTGCTGGAACTGGGTCATGGGCTGGGCCTGACGGTCGGGTTCTTCAGCGCAGGTGACCTGGCGGCTTACGAGGATCAGCTCAGCCATCGATCCGAGATCGCTTTTGAACGCACGGGCTGCTACGGCGTGGCGGAAAGCGCCGCGTTGGCCATGGTGACGCGGTTGACCGGCTCGCCAGCGACATTGGTCATCCCCCGCCGAAAAAGCCCCCACGCGACATTTGCATTGGCAACCGCAACCGGCAGGGCGAGCGCAACCTCTTAGGACCGGCTCAAATTGTAGGACCGGCTTTAGCCGGGAAAGCGTCAAGCGTCACACTGCAAATATGAGGGTGTACATGCAGGCCCCTTCCCGGCTAAAGCCGGTCCCACGGACACACCGCGTACCCTCGTAGGACCGGCTTC
>LIDZ01008441.1_pt25 | contig 18202 bp, 17 predicted proteins | sample 644651 | NCBI WGS metagenome assembly LIDZ01 (sample SAMN03856242, study PRJNA289617) | food metagenome | isolation source: wine grapes on drying loft during traditional withering process | host: Vitis vinifera cv. Corvina | place: Italy: Gargagnago di S. Ambrogio di Valpolicella | collected 2014-01 | reverse complement strand
CTGGTGACCTGGGGCGGTGTGTTGTTCCTGATGTGGTATGGTTGGGGTGCGTTACGCACCGCGTTCAGCGGTAACATCGACCTCTCTTCCTCGGCCACGATGAAGCAGGGACGCTGGCGAATAGTCGCCACCATGATGGCGGTGACCTGGCTGAACCCGCATGTCTATATCGATACCTTTGTGGTGCTCGGCAGTCTGGGTGGACAGCTACCGGCGGAAGCTCGAAGCTGGTTTGCGTTGGGCTCGGTCACCGCATCAATCCTGTGGTTCTTTGGCCTGGCGTCACTGGCCGCCTGGCTGTCACCGGTGCTGAATACGGCGAAGGCCCAACGCATCATCAATGCGCTGGTTGGGGTGATGATGTGGGGCATTGCATTTAAGCTGGCGCTGCAGGCAACAGGTTTCCAGTAATTGTCTGATGGGGATGATTTCAGTCACAAGGAACTCACTCCAGGAATTACGGTCATAGCCTGATACCTGAAAACGCAATAACATATGCCAGCTTGTTGCGTTTTGACGGAACATTTCTCTGGCGGTGAGGCAATTTCCCCCGTCAGTAAACCTTGATGTGACTGAAATACCCCACGGAGGAACCCAGTGAAGCTTACTAAATTGGCCCTGGCCGCAATGATTGGATTTGGAACCGTACCGGCTCTGGCGCTGGCAGATGAGCTGCCGAATGGCCCACACGTTGTGACGTCTGGCCAGTCCAGTGTTGAAGCCACACCGGATATCGCTACGCTGGCTATTGAAGTCAGCATTTCGGCGAAAGATGCCGCGACAGCCAAGACTCAGGCCGATACGCGTGTCGCACAGTACTTTGATTTCCTGCAGAAAAATGGCATTGAAAAGAAAGATATTGATGCCGCTAACCTGCGTACGCAGCCTGAATATGACTACACCAAAGAAGGCAAAGCGGTGCTGAAAGGCTACCGTGCGGTGCGTCAGGTGCAGGTGACTCTGCGTCAGTTAGATAAGCTGAACGAGCTGCTGGACGGTGCGCTGAAGTCTGGCCTGAACGAAATCCGCTCCGTTGAGCTGGGCGTGGCTCATCCGGATGAGTACCGCAACAAGGCGCGTCAGGCCGCGATTCAGGACGCGACCCAGCAGGCAGGCGAGCTGGCGAAAGGCTTTAATACCAAGCTGGGGCCGGTTTACAGCATCCGTTATCACGTTGCCAACTACCAGCCAATGCCGGTAGCGCGCATGTATAAAATGGCCGATGCCGCACCGATGACCTCTGCGGCGGAAACCTATGAAAAGCAGAGCATTCACTTCGACGATCAGGTTGATGTGGTGTTTGAACTGCAGCGTAACCCGTAATCGCAAAAAGGGCGTTGTCGGTGACAACGCCCTTTGTAGGCTGCATTCAGGGTTCCCAACGGGAGCCTTTTTTATCGCTTATTCCGGCTGACGCAGCACGCGATGGCCGTGAGCGATTAACGCATCGGTGACCTTGCGCATCAGGCGGCTTTCTGGCGCGAAGCGGTGCCAGTAAAGCATCCGGCGCTGGAACAGGCCCGGCGTTAAGTCAATCAGCTCGCCTTCTGCCAGCTCGCGCTCAATCTGCAGGTGCGGGATCATACAGCAGGTGGTGCCCTGACGCGCCAACTGCACAAACGCTTCCGACGAGTTAACGATATGGCAGGGCACGCTGCCCGGCGACAGGTCAAAATTCTGCTGTAAAAAGGCCTGATGCATATCATCCAGATGGTCGAAGGCCACCGCGGGCGCTTTCAGCAGGGCCGAGCGGGTCACGCCATTCGGGAAATAACGCGCCGCAAACTCCTTCGAGCCGACAAACAGGTAATCCAGCGCGCCGAGCTGATCCACCAGGCAGCTTGGCAGAGGCTGAGGCTGAATACTCACTGCCCCAACCACTTCGCCACGACGCAGGCGTTCCTGGGTGCGGCTTTCATCTTCCACTTGCAGGTTCAGACGCACCGGAGAGTCGGTTAATACGGTTTTCAGCGCGGGCAGCAGCCAGGTTGCCAGACTGTCGGCATTTATCGCCAGCGACAGCAGCAATGGCGTGGTGCCGCTGTTCTCATCGCCCAGCCACTCCTCCTCCAGCAGTTCTACCTGATGCAGTAACGCCAGCAGCTTTTGCCCTTGCTCGGTTGGGCGTGGCGGCACGGTCCGCACCAGCAGCGGCTGGCCGAACATGTTCTCCAACTGTTTGATTCGTTGCGAGACTGCCGACTGGGTAATGCAAAGCTTTTGTGCTGCGCGTTCGAAGCCGCGCTCGCGAATCACTGCATCCAGCGCCTGAAGCGTGCGATAATCCGGGCGTTTCATAGTGGGTGATAACTCTCTTTCAGGTGTGGAAACTGCACTATGCCATATTTTTGTCACTTTGCCCTGGGCAAAGGCGACATTATCCCGCTTCAGGTTTGTGGCCTGGCTTCCAAAGTGTCAACAAAGCCCGCGTGAAGGCAGTCATTTCCATCGGGTTGTTTTATACTAGCGCCACACTGTAGCTGTACGGAATCTAAACTTACCATGACACAGGATGAACTGAAAAAGGCCGTCGGTTGGGCAGCGCTGGACTACGTTACCCCGGGCACCATTGTCGGTGTGGGGACGGGTTCCACTGCCGCTCACTTTATCGATGCATTGGGCTCGATCAAACACCAGATTGACGGTGCGGTCTCCAGCTCTGAAGCTTCAACAGAGAAGCTGAAAAGCCTGGGTATTCAGGTGTTCGACCTTAACGAGATTGACTCCCTGTCGGTCTACGTCGATGGCGCTGATGAGATCAACGGCATGATGCAGATGATCAAAGGCGGTGGCGCGGCGCTGACGCGGGAGAAAATCATCTCTGCGGTGGCGGATAAGTTTGTCTGTATAGCGGATGAGTCTAAACAGGTTGATGTGCTGGGCGGTTTCCCGCTGCCGGTAGAAGTGATCCCGATGGCCCGCAGTTTTGTGGCGCGTGAACTGGTGAAGCTGGGCGGCCTGCCGGAATACCGTCAGCATGTGCTGACTGATAACGGCAACATTATTCTCGACGTGCATAATCTGAAAATTCTGGACCCGATTGCGCTGGAGAAAGCGATAAATGCGCTGCCAGGCGTGGTCACGGTGGGGCTGTTTGCTGCACGCTGTGCCGACGTTGCGCTGATCGGGACCGCCAACGGCGTGAAGACCATAGTAAAATGATCTTACCGGCGCCACCCCGGCGTCGGTTATTTTCTGATAAAAAACATCTTTTCTCAACACCGTGAAATTTGGTGACTTATGTCACATAACTTTCATGCGCAGGCTTATCCTGCTAATCCTTTTCGCCATTCCCCGATTATCTACCAAATTGTGCTGCCTTGCCTGTTAGCCGTGCTGGCGCCCAGGCAATCGTTTGTATTGCCGCAGCCGTAAATTTTGATATTTTGGCAGAAGGCTATCTTATACCCGGATGTAGATAGGGGTAAGCTGGCACTTCTGAAGTCGCAAAAATAGGGTCGGGAAATGGCAAAAGTATCACTGGAGAAAGACAAGATTAAGTTCCTGTTGGTGGAAGGCGTCCACCAGAGCGCGGTCGAGAATTTACGCGCATCAGGGTACACCAACATCGAATTTCATAAAGGCGCACTGGACAGCGAAGCTCTGAAAGAGTCCATCCGCGACGCGCACTTTATCGGTATCCGCTCGCGCACCAACCTTACCGAAGAGATTTTCGCTGCGGCGGAAAAACTGGTGGCGGTCGGCTGCTTCTGTATCGGAACCAACCAGGTTGATCTGACTGCTGCTGGCAGCCGTGGCATCCCGGTATTTAATGCACCTTTCTCCAATACCCGATCCGTTGCTGAGCTGGTCATCGGCGAGCTGTTGTTAATGCTGCGCGGCGTACCTGCCGCTAACGCCAAAGCACACCGTGGCATCTGGAACAAACTGGCCGTCGGTTCTTTTGAAGCCCGTGGTAAGAAGCTGGGCATCATCGGCTACGGTCATATCGGTATGCAGTTGGGCGTGCTGGCCGAAAGCCTGGGTATGCATGTGTTCTTCTATGATATTGAGAGCAAGCTGCCGCTGGGTAACGCCACCCAGGTTCGCCATCTGTCTGACCTGTTGAATATGAGTGATGTGGTCAGCCTGCATGTGCCAGAGACGCTCTCTACGCAAAACATGATGGGTGCGGAAGAGCTGGCGATGATGAAGCCAGGCTCACTGCTGATTAACGCCTCACGTGGCACCGTGGTCGATATTCCGGCCCTGTGTAAAGTGCTGGCGGACAAGCATCTTGCGGGCGCGGCAATTGACGTGTTCCCGGAAGAGCCTGCGACCAACAGCGATCCGTTCCTGTCGCCGCTGTGCGAGTTTGATAACGTGATCCTGACGCCACACATCGGCGGTTCAACGCAGGAAGCGCAGGAAAATATCGGTATCGAAGTGGCGGGCAAGCTGGCCAAGTACTCGGATAACGGTTCAACGCTGTCTGCAGTTAACTTCCCGGAAGTCTCTCTGCCGATGCATGGCGACCAGAGCCGTTTGCTGCACATCCACGAGAACCGTCCAGGCGTGCTGACCGCAATCAACAACATCTTTGCAGACCAGGGCGTCAACATCGCCGCACAGTACCTGCAAACCACCCCACAGATGGGTTATGTGGTGATTGATGTTGATGCACCGCAGGATGTGGCGGACAAAGCGCTGCAGCTGATGAAAGCCATTCCGGGCACTATCCGTGCTCGTCTGCTGTATTGATTACGCTGGCGGGTTAACGCCCGCTACGTTTATCACCCTAAAAAAAGCCCCGGCAATTGCCCGGGGCTTTTTTTAATAGCGATTCAGCCTTACCACTGCCAGATTTTCGACGGCGTGATCATCGCCGGAAGCGGCACATCCCACTCTGCCACGGGCAGATCATCAACCAGTTGGCAATCATGTCCGAGGCCGACGGGTAAAAATCCGTGCTGCTGCCAGTTTTGCAACGTGCGGTCGTAAAAACCACCGCCCATCCCCAGCCGTTGTCCCTGCTTATCAAAGGCCACTAACGGCACCAACAGCACATCCAGCTCGCTAAGCGTGGCCATGTTGCGGATATCCAATGGCGGCTCTGGAATACGCAGCCGGTTGGGGGTGAGCGTCGTATGCTCGTCATAACGCATAAACAACAGCTGGCCTTCAGAGAAGGGATGGAGGACCGGCAGGTACACCTGCTGCTTGTGCTGCCAGAGTTTGGCGATCAGCGGACGGGTATTCAGCTCTCCATCGAAGGAGAGAAACAGGGCGATTTTTTGGGCTTGTTGAATCGGGGCGAAATTCAGCGCACGTTCGGCGGCTTGCACGGCGGCGAGCTGTTGCTGCTCGGGTGTCAGCGCCCGACGGAGGTGACGAACATGGGTGCGGATATCCTGGCGATCGAGAAGATTCAGGTTCATAGCTCACCGTGTAGTAAGACTGGACAGGGGTAAACACAGAAATCACACGCTGGGTGTTGGACAGGATCGTACCAGAAAGGAACTGCTGTAAAGAAGTGGAATCTCCGAGATGCCGCCGCAGGCTGTAACCCTTGAACCCTTGGTTCAAGGTGAGACTGCCGTCGTAACCATCAGGCTTCTCGGACGAACCGAGCTTGCACACAGGTTACAGAGCGTCAGACTCTGATGGTATTAAATATCGGCTCAGGGGACTGGCCCGCTTGCAAACATCTCAGAGAAATTTTGTACTTCACCGTCACTCTAACACAGATAACGATGAGGTGTTATTCGAACTTACTGCCGGTCCGGTCCGTAATACGACCCTGTTCAAGCAATGCCTGTTCAATGGTCTGTTGCAGCATCCGGATGCGCTGCTCCATGTTACTGGCGTAGTCGCGGGTTTTCAATTTTTCCGCAGCCAGCTCATGGCAAATATTGAGTGCAGCGATAAATACCAGCTGCTCTGTGTTAGTGACTCTAGTGCGAACTTTTAAATCTTGCAACCGTTGATTAAGGTCTTCGGCAGCCATATTCAGCGCATCTTGCTGTTCAGGCGGACAATTTACTCTTAATGAACGACCAAAAATTTGAATATCTACGGGTTGAGCAGACATGCCACCATCCTGACTGATTACTTCGCCGCCAATCTCCCTTACCGCTCAATGGGTTGGGAGGGGCGCAACTATAACTACGCCTTATAGAAGAAACAACCCCTTTTCTGGAATCGTTGAGGCACCTGGTGGTAGCATAACACGAACTTATCCAGCCAACGATGACCAAAACGTATGTCACTATCAAACACAATGCCGGGCTATGATGCGCTGGCTTCAGCACTGACGCAGCAGGGCGTAGGGATGACACCTGCCGAAATGCACGGTTTACTCAGCGGGATGATCTGTGGCGGCACGCAGGACAGCAGCTGGCAAACCATGGTTCATGAGCTGACCAACGAAGGCATGGCGTTTTCTCAGTCGCTGGCTTTGCCGCTGCAACAGCTGCATGAAGCGATCGGCAATACGCTTGCGGAAGAGGGTTTTATGTTCCAGCTCTATCTGCCTGAGGATGATGACATCACCGTGTTCGACCGCGCTGATGCGTTGGCCGGTTGGGTGAACCATTTCCTGCTGGGTCTGGGCGTTTCCCAGCCTAAACTGGACAAGGTGAAGGGCGAGACCGGCGAAGCGATCGACGATCTGCGCACCATTGCACAGCTTGGCTATGATGAAGACGAAGATCAGGAAGAGCTAGAGCAGTCACTGGAGGAGGTGATCGAGTACGTTCGCGTTGCGGCGTTACTCTGCCACGATACCTTCACCCATGTGCTGCCAACCGCTGTGGAAGTACAAAAACCGACCCTGCACTAAGCGGGCGCACACTCAGGAGAAGTTGATGACCCAGCAAGAATTTTTACGTCGACGTGCTGCACTGCTCAGCAAAATGGCGCCGGCCAGCGCCGCGGTGATTTTCGCTGCGCCGGAAGCCACGCGCAGCAACGACAGTGAATATCCTTATCGCCAGAACAGCGATTTCTGGTACTTCACCGGCTTTAACGAACCCGAAGCCGTGCTGGTGCTCATCAAAAGCGACGAGAGCCACAATCACAGCGTGCTGTTTAACCGCGTGCGCGACCTGACCGCTGAAATCTGGTTTGGTCGCCGTCTGGGACAGGATGCCGCACCCGAGAAGCTCTCTGTCGATCGCGCGCTGCCTTACGACCATATTGGCGAGCAGTTGCCGCTGCTGCTGAACGGTCTGGACGTGGTGTATCACGCGCAGGGACTCTACCCGGAAGCCGATTCACTGGTCTTCGCGGCGCTGGACAAACTGCGTCGCGGCTCGCGTCAGAACCTGACGGCACCTGCTACGATCACCGACTGGCGTCCTGTTGTGCATGAAATGCGTCTGTTTAAATCTGCGGAAGAGCAGGCCGTATTGCGTGAAGCGGGCCGCATCAGTGCGCTGGCGCATACGCGCGCCATGCAGAAATGCCGCCCTGGCATGTATGAATACCAGCTTGAAGGTGAGATCCAGCACGAATTCAACCAGCATGGCGCACGCTTCCCGTCCTACAACACCATTGTTGGCGCCGGTGAAAACGGCTGCATCCTGCATTACACCGAAAATGAGTGCCAGATGCGCGATGGCGATCTGGTGCTGATCGATGCCGGCTGTGAACTGAAAGGTTATGCCGGCGATATCACCCGTACCTTCCCGGTCAACGGCAAATTCACCGCGCCTCAGCGCGCGATTTACGACATCGTGCTGGAATCATTGAACACCTCGCTGGAACTGTTCCGTCCGGGCACCAGCATCCGTGAAGTGAATGCGGTTGTGGTGCGCATCATGGTGACCGGGCTGGTGAAGCTGGGAGTGATGAAAGGCGATATCGATACGTTGATCGAAGAGCAGGCGCATCGCCAGTTCTTTATGCACGGACTGAGCCACTGGCTGGGGCTGGACGTGCATGACGTCGGTGTATACGGCAACGACCGCGACCGCACGCTTGAGCCAGGCATGGTGATCACCATCGAACCGGGGCTGTATATTGCGCCGGATGCGGATGTGCCTGCCAAATATCGTGGCATCGGCATTCGTATCGAGGACGACATCATTATCACCGCGGAAGGTAACGAAAACCTGACGGCGACGGTGGTGAAAGAGGCGGACGAGATCGAAGCGTTGATGGCGGCAGCGAAAGCCTGATGAGCATCGTAATTGCAGGCGGAGGAATGGCGGGAGCCACGCTGGCGCTGGCCATCTCTCATCTGACGCAGGGACAGGTGCCGGTCACGCTGGTGGAAGCCACCGAGCCCGCCAGCCGGTCCCATCCAGGCTTTGATGGCCGGGCGATTGCGCTGGCAGCGGGAACCTGTCAGCAGCTGGCGGCCATAAACCTTTGGCCGTATTTGAAGGATTGCGCCACGGCGATTACCCATGTTCACGTCAGCGATCGCGGCCATGCCAGTTTTGTCTCGCTGGATGCTGCCGACTATGGCATTTCTGCGTTGGGGCAGGTGGTTGAGCTGCATGATATCGGCCAGCGGTTGTTTACGCTGCTGAAAAAAGCGCCCGGCGTGCGCGTGTGTTGCCCGGCCAAAGTCACCAACGTGGTGCGCAATCAGCAAGACGTGCAGGTAACGCTCAGCAATGGCGAAACCCAGCAGGCGCTGCTGCTGGTGGCGGCTGACGGTTCGCGCTCCTCGGTGGCGGCGTCCTGCGGCGTGCAGTGGCAGTCGCAGGATTATCAGCAGGTGGCGGTGATCGCCAACGTGGCGACTCAGCAGCCGCATCTGGGACGGGCTTACGAGCGTTTTACCGAGCATGGCCCGTTAGCGTTATTGCCGATGTCCGGGGGCAGAAGTTCGCTGGTGTGGTGTCATCCGCTGGACAATAAAACCGCCATCGATGACTGGAGCGATCGGCAGTTTATTCACCAGCTTCAGCAGGCGTTTGGCTGGCGCTTAGGCCGCATTACCCAGGTTGGGCAGCGCCACAGCTACCCGCTGCAGCTGCAGGCTGCCTCTCAACATGTTTCACACCGGCTGGCGCTGGTCGGCAATGCCGCGCAAACGCTGCATCCGATCGCCGGTCAGGGATTTAATTTAGGGCTGCGTGACGTGATGTCGCTGGCCGAAACGGTAGCGGCAAGCTGGCGCGCTGGCGAAGATGTGGGCAGCTATGCCACGTTGCAGCGCTATCAGCAGCGCCGACAGCCGGATGCCGCGGCCACCATTGGCATTACCGACGCGCTGGTCAGGTTGTTTGCTAACCGCTATACACCGCTGGTGGCAGGAAGGAGTCTAAGCCTGATGGCGATGGACTCGCTGCCGCTGGTGCGTAATTTGCTCGCCGAGCGCACGTTAGGCTGGGTTGAGCGCTAAGGAGAAAGCAGTAATGCAAACCTATGATGTCATCGTCGCAGGCGGCGGTATGGTTGGACTGGCGGTCGCCTGTGGCCTGCAGGGCAGCGGGATGAAGATCGCGGTACTGGAGCGTGAACCTGCTGCTGAACCGTCTGTGGCTGAGCAGCCTGCGCTGCGGGTTTCCGCCATCAACGCCGCCAGCGAACGTCTGCTGCAGCATCTTGATGTCTGGACGTCGATTCTGGCGGCACGCGCCAGTGCCTATCACGGTATGGAAGTCTGGGATCGTGACAGCTTTGGTCACATCGCGTTTGATGATGGTCAGCAAGCGCTGGCGCACCTCGGCCACATTATTGAGAACCCGATTATACATCAGGCGCTGTGGAAGAAAGCCAGCGAGCTAAGCGATATCACCTTGATTGCGCCGGCTGAGCTCCAGCAGGTGGCCTTTGGCGATAACGAAGCCTTCGTCACCCTGAAAGATGGCAGCATGATGAGTGCCCGTCTGCTGGTGGCGGCCGATGGTGCCAACTCCTGGCTACGTAACAAAGCGGATATTCCGCTGGCGTTCTGGGATTACGATCACCATGCGCTGGTCGCCAATATCCGCACCGGGCAGCCGCATGACGCGGTGGCCCGTCAGGTGTTCCATGGCGACGGTATCCTGGCCTTCCTGCCGCTGAGCGATCCGCATCTTTGCTCGATTGTCTGGTCTCTTTCGCCGCAGGAAGCGACCCGTTTGCAGTCGATGCCGGAAGAACTCTTCAATCAGCAGCTGTCGGTCGCGTTCGATCTGCGGCTGGGGCTGTGCAAGGTTGAGAGCGAGCGCAAAACCTTCCCGCTGATGGGCCGCTATGCCCGCAACTTTGCCGCCCACCGTCTGGCACTGGTCGGCGATGCCGCGCACACCATCCATCCGCTGGCGGGGCAGGGCGTGAACCTCGGCTTTATGGATGCCGCCGAGCTGATTGGTGAAGTGAAGCGTCTGCACCAGCAGGGCAAAGACATCGGACAGCATCTGTATCTGCGCCGCTACGAGCGCAGCCGCAAGCACAGCGCGGCGATGATGCTGGCCGGCATGCAGGGCTTCCGTGAGCTGTTTAACGGCAGCAACCCGGCGAAAAAACTGCTGCGCGATATTGGCCTGAGCCTGGCCGATAATCTGCCTGGCGTGAAGCCACGTCTGCTGAAGCAGGCGATGGGACTGAACGATCTTCCCGAGTGGTTGCGGTAACGTTGCCACACCGTTCAGGGCGAAGTTGACCTTGCCCTGAACGTTTTCCCTCCTCTGCTTTTCCGCTCTGCTTTTCCCGTGACTGCTAACCTTTAACCCAACATCTTTGCCCGCAGGCGCGCTTTGCCGGGCGAGTGCATCGGTTGCCCCATTTTGGCCCATCGTTTGAAAAATTCTAATTTTACTGCTCTCTTCGCATTACTTTTAATAATGCATAAATTGATAACCTGAAGTTATTTTTTATCTGTTTCGCCTGAAACCCTTACTTTTAAACTAACTTTTTGCCGGTTGATTGCCGTTTATGTGCGGTTTGCCGCGGAAATCTGGTGAAAAATGCTGGAAACTCTGTTGCCGTTCGGCCCTGCACTGAAAAGATTCACCCCCGTTTAACTTATGGTTAATGGCCGCATTCAGTGGTAAGTTCAGAGCCAGGGTATCGTTTGCGTTCCGGTCGCCAGAGGCTGTGACCAGGCGCATGACAACTTGTAAAGCACAGGAATGATATGACTCAGCAGACCCCCTTATTCGAACAGCATCAGGCTTGCGGTGCGCGCATGGTGGATTTCCATGGCTGGATGATGCCGCTGCATTATGGCTCCCAGATGGATGAGCACCACGCGGTCCGGACTGATGCCGGCATGTTTGACGTCTCCCACATGACCATTGTCGATCTTAAAGGTGCGCGCACCCGGGAATTCCTGCGCTATCTGCTTGCCAACGACGTTGCCAAACTCACGGTTCCCGGCAAGGCCCTTTATACCGGCATGCTTAACGCATCGGCTGGCGTAATTGACGATCTGATTGTTTACTTTATGACCGAGGACTTCTTCCGCCTGGTGGTTAACTCTGCCACTCGTGAGAAAGACCTGGCGTGGATTGGCGAGCATGCGGCACCGTTTGGCGTAGAGCTGACGCTGCGTGATGACCTGTCGCTGATTGCCGTCCAGGGCCCGCAGGCGCAGGAGAAAGCGCAGACGCTGTTTGACGAGGCGCAGCGCCAGGCCGTGGCCGGTATGAAGCCGTTCTTTGGCGTGCAGTCCGGTGAACTGTTTATCGCCACCACCGGTTACACCGGCGAAGCAGGCTACGAGATTGCGCTGCCCAATGAGCAGGCGGCGGATTTCTGGCAGAAACTGGTGGCGGCAGGCGTGAAGCCTGCCGGTCTGGGCGCACGCGATACGCTGCGTCTGGAAGCCGGCATGAATCTGTATGGTCAGGAGATGGACGAGGGCGTCTCTCCGCTGGCCGCCAATATGGGTTGGACAGTGGCGTGGCAGCCGGAAGACCGCAATTTTATCGGCCGTGAAGCGCTGGAATCGCAGCGTGAAAAAGGCACCGAACAGCTGGTCGGCCTGATCATGACCGAGAAAGGCGTGCTGCGTAATGAACTGCCGGTACGCTTTACCGACGGCGAAGGCAATCTGCGCGAAGGTGTGATCACCAGCGGATCTTTCTCCCCCACTTTAGGGTGCAGTATTGCCCTGGCACGCGTTCCGGCTGGCATTGGCGAGCAGGCTATCGTGCAGATCCGTAACCGGGAAATGCCGGTTAAGGTCACTAAACCGATTTTTGTACGCGCCGGTAAACCGGTCGTCTGATAACAATAACCTCTCAGGAGAGCCTGGCGATGAGCAATGTGCCAAATGAACTGAAATACCGTGACAGCCACGAATGGGTGCGCAAAGAAGCCGACGGAACTTACACCGTAGGCATCACCGAGCACGCGCAGGAGCTGCTGGGCGATATGGTGTTTGTTGACCTGCCGGATGTGGGTAACACCTACAGCCAGGGCGACGACTGCGCCGTGGCCGAGTCAGTAAAAGCAGCGTCGGATATTTACGCGCCCATCAGCGGCGAAATTATCGAGGTGAATAGCGCGCTGGACGGCGAACCGGAGCTGGTCAACAGCGCCCCGTACGCCGAAGGCTGGCTGTTCAAAATCAAAGCCAGCAATGAATCTGAACTGGATTCGCTGCTGGATGCCGATGCTTACAAAGGCAGCATCGACGAATAAATCATTGCCCTGCGGGACGAGCCCTTTCGTCCCGCTTCTGCTTACCATGCCCGATTCAGGATTTACCGCTAATGACTCAGACTCTCAGCCAGCTTGAACACACCGGCGCGTTTATCGAGCGCCATATTGGTCCTTCGCAGGAGCAGCAAGCTGCGATGCTCAATGCCACCGGTGCCAGCTCACTCCATGACCTGATCGCGTCGATCGTGCCGGCAGATATTCAGCTGCCGAGCCCGTCCGCGGTGGGGGATGCCCTGACTGAACATCAGGCTCTTGCGGAGCTGAAGGCGATCGCCAGTCAGAATCTGCGTTACAAATCCTATATCGGCATGGGCTATACCCCGGTGCTGACGCCGCCGGTTATCCTGCGCAACATGCTGGAAAACCCAGGCTGGTACACTGCTTACACCCCTTATCAGCCGGAAGTGTCTCAGGGGCGTCTTGAAGCGCTACTGAACTTCCAGCAGCTGACGCTGGATCTGACCGGTCTGGATATTGCCTCCGCCTCGTTGCTGGACGAAGCCACCGCCGCCGCTGAAGCGATGGCGATGGCCAAACGCGTCAGCAAGCTGAAAAACGCCAACCGCTTCTTTGTGGCTGACGATATTCACCCGCAAACCCTCGACGTGGTGCGCACCCGTGCGGCGACCTTCGGCTTTGAGGTACTGGTCGATAAAGCCGAAAAGGTGCTCGATCATCAGGACGTTTTCGGTGTGCTGTTGCAGCAGGTCGGCACCACCGGTGAAGCGCATGAGTACAGCGATCTGATTGCCGAACTGAAAAACCGCAAGGTGATCGTCAGCGTCGCGGCTGATTTTATGACCCTGGTGCTGTTGCAGGCGCCGGGTAAAATCGGTGCGGATATCGTTTTTGGTTCCGCGCAACGCTTTGGCGTGCCAATGGGCTACGGCGGTCCACACGCCGCCTTCTTCGCCGCCCGTGATGAACACAAACGCTCTATGCCAGGCCGCATTATCGGCGTCTCACGCGATGCCGCAGGCAATACCGCGCTTCGTATGGCGATGCAGACCCGCGAGCAGCATATCCGCCGTGAGAAGGCGAACTCCAACATCTGTACCTCGCAGGTATTACTGGCCAACATCGCCAGCCTGTATGCGGTGTTCCACGGACCGGCAGGGCTGAAACGCATTGCCTCCCGTATTCACCGTTTGACCGACATTCTTGCCGCCGGTCTGCAGAAAGGCGGCCTGACGCTGCGTCACCACAGCTGGTTCGATACGCTGACCGTTGAAGTCAGTGATAAAGCGGCCGTACTGGATCGTGCGTTAAGCTTCGGCGTGAACCTGCGCACCGATATCCTGAATGCCGTCGGGATTACGCTGGACGAAACCACGCTGCGTGAAGATGTCGTCGCGCTGTTCTCGATTCTGCTGGGCGAAAACCACGGTCTGGATATTGATGCGCTGGACGCGTCGGTCGCGGCGGAAAGCACGTCGGTGCCGGCTGCGCTGCTGCGTAAGGATCCGATCCTGACCCATCCGGTGTTTAACCGTCATCACAGCGAGACTGAGATGATGCGGTATATGCACAGCCTTGAGCGTAAAGATCTGGCGTTGAACCAGGCGATGATCCCGCTGGGATCCTGCACGATGAAGTTGAACGCGGCGGCCGAGATGATCCCCATCACCTGGCCTGAGTTCTCTGAGCTGCACCCATTCTGTCCGGCCGACCAGGCAACGGGTTACCTGCAGATGATTGGTCAGCTTTCCCAGTGGCTGGTTCAGTTAACCGGTTATGACGCACTGTGCATGCAGCCAAACTCGGGTGCGCAGGGTGAATATGCCGGCCTGCTGGCTATCCGTCACTACCATGAAAGCCGCAACGAAGGCGGGCGTAATATCTGCCTGATCCCAAGCTCCGCGCACGGTACCAACCCGGCCTCTGCGCAGATGGCGGGCATGTCGGTGGTAGTCGTCGCCTGTGATAAACAAGGCAACATCGATCTGCACGATCTGCGGGTCAAGGCCGAGCAGACCGGCGATGCGCTCTCCTGCATCATGGTCACCTACCCGTCGACGCACGGCGTTTACGAAGAAACCATTCGTGAAGTCTGTCAGATTGTGCACCAGTTCGGCGGCCAGGTGTATCTGGATGGCGCGAACATGAATGCCCAGGTGGGGATCACCACGCCTGGCTATATTGGTGCGGACGTTTCCCACCTTAACCTGCACAAAACCTTCTGTATTCCACACGGCGGTGGCGGTCCGGGTATGGGGCCTATCGGCGTGAAAGCGCACCTGGCACCGTTTGTGCCGGGTCACAGCGTGGTGCAGATTGATGGTGTGCTAACCCAGAACGGCGCGGTCTCTGCGGCCCCGTTTGGTAGCGCATCGATTCTGCCCATCAGCTGGATGTATATCCGCATGATGGGTGCAGAAGGGCTGAAGCAGGCCAGTTCGGTGGCTATCCTTAATGCCAACTACATCGCTACGCGCCTCCAGTCAGCCTATCCCATCCTCTACACCGGACGTGATGGCCGTGTGGCGCACGAATGTATTCTGGATATCCGTCCGCTGAAAGAGCAGACCGGGATCAGCGAGCTGGATATCGCCAAACGGCTGATCGACTACGGTTTCCACGCGCCGACCATGTCGTTCCCGGTGGCGGGAACCCTGATGGTTGAACCGACCGAATCAGAAAGCAAAATTGAGCTCGACCGCTTTATTGATGCGATGCTGGCGATCCGCATGGAAATCGACCGTGTTGCTGCGGGGGAATGGCCTGCCGACAATAATCCGTTGGTCAATGCGCCGCACACGCAGATGGAAATCGTCGGTGACTGGGACCATCCGTACACCCGTGAGCTGGCGGTGTTCCCGGCAGGCAGTGACAACAAATACTGGCCAACCGTGAAGCGTCTTGATGACGTCTACGGCGACCGTAATCTGTTCTGTTCCTGCGTGCCGATGAGCGAATACGAGTAGTTATCCGGCAAATTGGCTACAGTAGAAAGGGCACATGAGGTGCCCTTTTTTTATGGGAGTGAAGTGATGAAAACGGCTTTAGTGACCGGCGGTGGACGCGGCATCGGCAGAGAAACGTCGCTGTTGCTGGCGCAGCGGGGATATCAGGTCGCGGTGAATTATCATCAGAACGCCGCGGCGGCAGAAGAGGTGGTGGCGTTAATCACACGGCAGGGCGGGCGGGCATTCAGCGTGCAGGCGGATATTGCGCAAGAGCAGCAGGTGGAAGCAATGTTTGCGCAGATCGACCGCCAACCGGGCACGCTGACCGCGCTGGTCAACAATGCCGGCATTCTGTTTCAGCAGACCACGCTGGAGCAGCTGACCGCAGAGCGCATCAACCGGGTATTTGCCACCAACGTCACCGGCTGTTTTATCTGCTGTCGCGAAGCGGTAAAACGCATGGCGCTGAATCATGGCGGGCAGGGTGGGGCGATCGTCAACGTCTCGTCGGCGGCTTCCCGTTTGGGCGCGCCCGGCGAATACGTCGATTACGCGGCGTCGAAAGGGGCGATGGATACGCTGACCAAAGGGCTTTCGCTGGAAGTGGCGGCGCAAGGTATCCGGGTAAACTGCGTCCGGCCGGGCTTTATCTACACCGAGATGCATGCCGACGGCGGCGAGCCAGGCCGGGTTGATCGGGTGGCCTCGGCGATCCCGATGAAGCGTGGCGGCCAGCCTGAGGAAATCGCCCAGGCCATTTGCTGGCTGCTAAGCGATGAGGCCTCCTATATCACCGGCAGCTTTATTGATGCCGCCGGTGGGCGTTAACTGAGGGCCGGGGTGAACCGCTGACAATCCACCCCGACATCACCTCAGAGGTTTTCACCCTGGCTGGCAATCACCTGCTGATACCAGCCGAAGCTCTTCTTCTTCGAACGTTTCAGGGTGCCGCTGCCGTCATCGTTTTTATCGACGTGGATAAAGCCGTAACGTTTGCTGTACTGGCCGGTAGTAAACGACACGCAGTCAATGCAGCCCCACGGCGTGTAGCCCATCAGCTCGACGCCATCGTAGAACACCGCCAGCTTCATCTGTTCGATATGCGCTTTCAGATAGGCAATGCGATAGTCATCGTTGATCTGCCCATCGGCTTCCGGCTTATCGATGGCACCAAAGCCGTTTTCGACAATAAACAGCGGTTTCTGGTAACGCTCGTATAGCGCGGCCAGCGAATAGCGCAGCCCCACCGGATCAATCTGCCAGCCCCAGTCAGACGCCTTCACATGCGGGTTTGGCACGCTGCCCTCAAAGCCTGAAACCGCGCTGCCGGTACCTTCGGCGTTGGCCTGCACCGCGTTGCTCATGTAATAGCTCAGGCCGATATAATCCGCACAGCCTTCGCGCAGCACCTGTTCATCTTCATTATGCATTTCAATATGATATCCCTTGCGGGCCCACTCGTTGAGGATGTAGGACGGGTAGTAGCCGCGCATATGCACATCGCCAAACAGATAGCGTTCGCGCATCGCTTCCTGCGCCAGCATCACGTCATCGGGATGGCAGGAGAAGGGATAGAGCGGCACCATGGCAATCATGCAGCCAATTTGCAGATCGGGATTAATGTTGTGACCGAGGCTGACCACTTTGGCGCTGGCGACAAACTGATGGTGCAGCACCTGGTACATGGCCTGCTCGGGCTGCGGATGGTCGGTAAATACCACGCCTGAACAGCAGTAACCAAACAGCGGATACTTCCAGTTGCGCTGGTTATTGATCTCGTTGAAGGTCATCCAGTACTTCACTTTATTTTTGTAGCGCTCCAGCACCACCTCACTGAAACGCACAAAGAAATCAACTACTTTGCGATTCAGCCAGCCGCCATACTCTTTCACCAGGTGATAGGGCATCTCAAAGTGGGAAAGGGTGATCACCGGTTCGATATTGTGCTTCAGCAGTTCATCAAACAGGTCGTCATAAAATTGCAGGCCGGCCTCGTTGGGCTGCTGTTCGTCGCCATTGGGGAAGATGCGCGTCCAGGCAATCGAGGTGCGGAAGCATTTAAACCCCATCTCGGCAAACAGGGCGATATCGTCTTTGTAGTGCGAGTAAAACTCGACGGCCTGGTGATTCGGGTAGCTGTAGCCCTCAAGCACGCCGTCGGTCATCACCCGATCGACGCCATGCGCGCCGCCGGAGAGCACATCCGCAATGCTGACGCCTTTGCCGCCCTGATCCCAACCGCCTTCAACCTGGTGCGCGGCAACCGCGCCTCCCCACAAAAAATCTGCTGGTAACTGCTGATGTTTGCTCATCAATCCCGTCCTTTTGGTAAATGTATGCTGTCGGGCGGCGACCGCCGCCCGTTAAATCAGGCTTTGGCTGGCTTAAGCGGCGTTGGGTCAACCACCACCGGCTGCTCCTTAAATCCGGCAAACCAGGTAAATACCACGCCAAGCACAAAGGCGATGCTTATCGACATCAGGAAGCCAATAAACTGGGGCATATGGCCCTCTTTAAAGAACACCGGCAGCACGGCAATGCCCGGCAGGCAATAGCTCCACGACACGGCGTTAAAGAAGCCCGCCACCGCGCCACCAATCGCCCCGGCCAGACAACCGCAAATCATCGGGCGTTTCAGCCTGAGCGCCACGCCATACAACGCCGGTTCGGTAATACCAAACAATGCGGTCAGTCCGGCGGAAAGCGAAACGCGTTTCATCTCCATATCGCGGGTCTTCAGCCAGACG
>LIDZ01014889.1_pt20 | contig 18204 bp, 10 predicted proteins | sample 644651 | NCBI WGS metagenome assembly LIDZ01 (sample SAMN03856242, study PRJNA289617) | food metagenome | isolation source: wine grapes on drying loft during traditional withering process | host: Vitis vinifera cv. Corvina | place: Italy: Gargagnago di S. Ambrogio di Valpolicella | collected 2014-01 | reverse complement strand
CCGCAGCATGTCTGCGGCCTGTTGGATCGCTTCCATATGCGAAATGTTGGAACTGCGCACATCTACAATCTCCAGTCCGCTGTGTTGATTCACAATGCTTCTCAGCCCATAAAGACGCTGCAGTTGATTCTGAGCCACTTCGCTGCCGATAATGACTCCGATCTTCCCTGTTTCCCCAGCAGTTTGCACTACAAGCCGACCCAAGCGTTCACCTGCAGCCACATTGTCCGTTCCCACATAGGCCAAGCGCTTACTGGACGGAGCATCTGTGTCAATAGTGATCACAGGAATTCCCTGGTTCACAGCTTTATTGATAACCGGAGTAAATTTCTCCTCGTTCAGCCCTTGGACAATAATCGCATCCACTCGGGCAGCGATCGCTTTCTCCAGCAGATTGATCTGCTCCTCCATGTTGTTGCGAACCGGACCGGTAAATTCAATATTCATTCCGTATTCCTCAGCGGCTTTCGCTGCACCCTTCTCAACCATTTCCCAATAGGGATGATATCGTTCCTGCTCAATCAGTACAATATGATAACGATGTCCAGCACTAGCGGGACGACCGTGCAATTCCTTGACAATACTGCTCATCTTGCTGGAATGATGAGCAAACGCAATAAATAGATAACTCAACAATGCAAATAGAATAGCTATACCAGCCAGCCATTTTTTATCCATCTTATCCACCTCATTCCTAATCCTACCTTTCATTGAAAACGTTTGCAATGCAGATTATGATTCATTCAACCTAAAAAGGCTGCTCCCAAGGCGGATTACTCCACCGGGAACAGCCCCTTAGTCTTACTCCGACATTCAACTATCCTGTTCGATCAGTTGAATCCATTCATTATATTCAGTTTGCAGCTTGGCATATTCCGCTTGCAGCTTACGATGCTCATCAGTCAGCTTATCCAGCTCGCTCTGACGGATCTCGAACTGCGCCTGCAGCAGACGCAACTGCCCCTGAACGATTTCATAATTCTCGCCAACCTCGCCCAACTGATCCAGAACATCACTGCGTTCATGGTCCATAGACTCCCGCTGCGCTTCAGCCTCACTGGCTTCCCGCTGCCAAATATCAATTTCCTCACGCAGTTGCCCTTCAGTGTCCGTCCACTGCTGCTGTAGCTGTAGAAGTTCCTCATATTTATGCTTCCAGGAAGTCCCGTAGGTTCTAGCTTCCTTTAACACATCCTGCTGTTCCGCGGCAGTTGCGGCGGCTTCGCGGCTAGCTTCAGAGAGTTCTTCCAACCGCAGCGCCGCTTGCTCGCCTTCTTCCTCAAGCAAACGATATCTTTCCTGAAGTCGTTCCCCGTCCTGCAGAACCTCATCATACTGAGAGATTAGCTCTTCATAACGAGTACGTAGTGCGGATAGATCAGTCTGAGCTTGCTTACCCTGCTCACGCAGCATTTCACTCTCGTTCTCTGCTTCTATACGGAGACTACCTTCATGGTCCAGCTTCTGCACTAAGCCATCTGCTTGACCATGAAGAGCTTGTATCTCGTTCTGAAGCTGCAATAATTGCTCTTCTGCCTCCAGCAGTTTCATCTCCAGCTCGCTGATATCCTCCATGCGTTTATCCGCAAGCTCTTGCCAAGTAGAAACCTCAGCCGTTGACCGGGCAAGTTCTGCTTGTACGAGGCGAAGACTGTCGCTGGTTTCCTGCAGCGACTTCCGCAGCATGGCTGCTTCATCTTGTGACAGATCGTAGCGTTGGCGCAGTCCTTCCAGCTCATCGTTCAGCAAAGCTCCCAGTTCAGTAGTGGAACGAAGTTCCTCCCCAAGCTGTTCCTCGCGTTTGCTGACCAATTCATATTGCGTCAGCAGCGTCAGCCGGGCATCTCGTTCACCTTTAAGGCCCGCTTCGGCGGCACGCAGTCTCGCTTGAAGCTGTCCAGTTCCTCCGCGCAGCTCACTTAACTGCTTCTCCAATTCTTGTACATTCTGTTTATGTCTATGCTCCTGCGTACCCTGCGATTGCCGCAGCTCTTTAGTCTTGGCCAGCTCTCGCTGCAGGGCATCCCGTTCTTCACTCAGCTCTTTGCCCAGCGTTAACTTGGTATCTGTAAGCTCCTGACTCAATAATGTCCGGGTCTCTACCAGCTCTTTGGTCAGTGACTCGCGAATACTCTCCAGTTCCTGCAGATGCGCTGCCTTCAGCTCTTCAAGCTGCTGAAGATGAACAGCTTCGGCGTTCGCCAGTTCCTGACGATGAGTCTCCCGGTCAGTAGCCTGCTCCTCTTCATAGCTTGCCTGCAGAGCTGCTAACTCCTGCTCTCGTTCCAGTAGCTCTGCCTTCAGTTGCTGCCGAGCAGCTTCCTGCTCTTCTGTATAACTTGCCCGCAGTGCTGTCAGCTCCTGCTCGCGTGCAAGCAGGTCTGCCTTCAACTGCTCCCTAGCAGCTTCAGCTACTTGTTCAACCTCCTGAAGCTGCTCCGCATGTATCTTCAGTTCCTGCTCCCGGGTTTCCAAATTCCGGGCGCGTTCTTCTTCAACAACAGCGATCAGCCGCGCTGCTTCGTCCTTGGCTGCAGCTTTGAAGCGCTCGTATTCTTCCTGACGCTCCTCCTGAACTTCCAGCAGCCGCGATATTTCTACGCGTTGCTCACTGCGTTCTCCTGTAAGCATATTAAGCTCATTCTTAATATCCTGAACCTGAATGGCCTGCTCCGCCATATGTACTGCTGTCAGCACCGCAATACGCGGCGTATCCAGTCTGGAATGAGCTTTGGAAATTGTACGCATATGCTCGTCAACATGACGGGCCACTTGTTTCATATATTCAGTACTGCTTCCTACAAGATTATAGGAAGTTCCGTATATTTCCACGGCGACACGTGTCCGGTCCATAGCCACAGTTGTGCCCTCCTTTGTGTGTGTGCGGATTCTAAGCTGGTTTCCCTGCTTCTATTGTAACTTTAATCGTAAACGTTTGGCAAAGAAGCTGCCTAATTCAATAGGTTTAACCGCTAATCTCCGCACTTCTACCCTATGAGAAAAAGCCGCTGCGAATCACGGTTTCTAAATGGATTCGCTGCGGCTTTACACAATTCCTGCTACTTTCTTAATTCTGCACCAAAAGTTTGCTGAAGTGCAGATATAACCGTGTTATGCACTTCTCCAACCTCTTCATCAGTCAACGTATGATCACTATGACGGTATAGCAGCGAAATGGCGATACTCTTCTTCCCACTGTCCAGCTTGCCGCCAGTATACACATCAAATACTTGAACCGACTGCAGTAGACTTCCTCCACTTTGAGTGATTGAATCCAGCAGTTTTCCTGCCGGTACAGTAGCATCCACAACGACTGCGATATCGCGTTCCATTCCAGGGAAACGTGGAAGCTCGCTGTATTGCAGGCGGTTCTGAGCTGCATCATACAGAGGCTGCAAGGCAATCTCTGCAGTATAAGTATCCTCCAGATCAAGCTGACGCTGCAGCTCGGGATGAATCTGTCCCATAGTTCCTATTAATACACGACCTTCCTCCTCAAGCAAATATAAGGAGGCCGAACGACCCGGATGATAACCCTCTGGGCTGTCGCCTTCAAAGATTACTTTGCCAGTAAGACCAAGATAGGCGAATACAGATTCAAGTACACCTTTTAAATCGAAGAAATCCACTTGTTCAAGCGCAACGTTCCATTGCTTAACCGCACGGCTTCCACTCAGCAGCAGACCAAGTATTGGCAGTTCACGTGGCTGACGTGTTAACTGCTCTTCTTCCGTGAAGAACACATTGCCGATTTCGAACAACGCCAGATCACTTTGCCGGCGGTTCGTATTATAACGGGCAATCTCCAGCAGTTGCGGCAGAACACTCGTGCGCAACACACTGCGTTCCTCGCTCATCGGCATAGCCAGTTTAACGGCAACCCCACCATTTGAAAGTGCAGGGAATAGCTTGCTTTGTTCCGGCTGGATGAAGGAGTAACCCATAACCTCTTGGTATCCTCCAAGCGACAACAGACGGCGCAATTCGCGGCGCAGCGCCTGCGGACGTGTGAGCGCTCCTGGCGTTGTTGGTCCCTCAATAAGAGTTGTCGGGATATTATCATATCCATACAGGCGGGCAATTTCTTCGATGAGATCAACATCATAGCTGATATCGCCGCGTCTAGTAGGCACCTGTACTTCAACCAGACCCTCTCCTGCATCACCGCATTTGAAATGAAGGCGACTGAACAATACCTTCACTTCCAGCAAAGACAGCTCTGTTCCCAGGTATCGGTTAAGCTTATCCAGTGACAAGGTAAGAACCTTCTCCTTCACAGCATCAGTTCCCGCTTGCACAATTCCTGCATGCACAGAACCGCTGGCATAGCGGGCAATAAGCGCAGCTGCACGGTTCAGCGCTGCGATAACCGTATGTGGATCTACTTCCTTCTCAAAGCGCAAGGAGGCTTCAGAGCGAAGTCCCAACTGACGCGATGCCTTACGAACTGTTCCTCCGTCAAATCTGGCAGACTCCAGCACGATATTCACGGTATCACTCGTAACTTCTGTAGCCAAGCCGCCCATGACACCGGCTACAGCCACAGCTTTCGCTCCATCAGCAATTACCAGCATTTGAGGCTCTATCTTCCGCTCCTGGCCATCTAGTGTAGTCAGAACTTCACCAGCGTGAGCAAGGCGCACGCCAATCACGCCACCCTCCACTTTATCTGCATCAAAGGCATGCAGCGGCTGTCCATATTCGAGCATAACGTAATTAGTGATATCTACGATATTGTTGATCGGACGAACCCCCGCAGCCATCAAGCGGTTCTGCATCCACAGCGGAGAAGCCGCAGACTTAACACCAGAAATATAACGCACTGCATAATGACCGCAGTATTCTTCATTCTCTATTGTAACGGAAATGGAATCAGCAGCAGCTTTGCTTACTTCAACTATTTCTGTTTCGGGTTTTGGCAGCTTAAGGTCGCGGGCTAGAATGGCGCTCACTTCATAGGCTGCACCGATCATGCTCAGACAATCAGAACGGTTCGGCGTAAGATCGAATTCCAGTACCTCATCGTTCAAATCCAGCACCTTCGTAATATCCAGGCCAATTTCTGTTCCTTCAGGAAGGACAAGAATCCCCTCTTGCAGTTCTTTAGGCAGCAGCTTATCGTTCAGTCCTAGTTCTTTGGCTGAACAGATCATCCCTTGCGACAGCACACCACGCAGCTTCGCTTTTTTGATATCCATACCTGGCAGCTTGGCGCCCACAATAGCTACAGGAACCATTTGTCCAGCTTCGACATTCTTGGCACCGCAGACGATTTGCAGATCCTCACCTTGGCCTGCGTCAACGATGCAGATATTCAGCTTGTCTGCATCCGGATGTTTTTCCTTCGATTTCACATAACCGGTTACGATGCCGGAAATGCCTTTGTTACGGCGTTCCACACCATCAATCTCGATGCCGGCTGTGGTAATCTTCTCAGCCAGCTCCTCAGCGGTTACTCCCTCTAGCGATATATAATCAGCCAACCATCTGGTTGATACTTTCATGTCCGCACTTCCTTTATGTTTCAGATGTATTTATCTACTTGCCGGTCTTGCTTCCGCTACCAAAAATGGAGCGAGGAAAATTGAATTTCTCAATTTCTATTTAATTTAAGCATCTGTTAAGGCTGTCCCTGCAAGGAATATTTGGACTTCCGATCGCTGTTATCCTCAGATTTCCTGATTTAAACCGCTCATCGCGGTAGAAATTTGAGGATAGCGTATGCTTTCGAAGCGAGCTTTCCTGTGGAAAGCTTTCAGGCGACCACTGGCGTTTCTCCAGTTCCAAAATTCCTCTCCAGTCCTTCTTTAACAGTTTTTAAAAATAGAAATCAAGTACCCAATCATTTCCGCCTCTCAAACTTGATAGTCTAAACCACCCACCAAAAATCTAAACGCCCTTGAACTGTTTCACGAAACTCATGTCGTTACTATAGAAATGGCGGATGTCGTCTATACCATATTTAAGCATCGCGATCCGCTCAACGCCCATTCCGAAAGCGAAGCCGCTGAACTCGGCAGGATCATAGCCGCCCATTTCCAGCACGTTAGGGTGTACCATACCGGCGCCAAGGATTTCCAGCCAACCGCTTTGTTTACACAGTCTGCAGCCGTCACCGCCGCATTTAAAGCAGCTTACATCTACTTCAACGCTAGGTTCGGTGAACGGGAAAAAGCTGGGACGAAGACGGATGCCTGTATTGGCTCCGAACATCTCCTTGACGAATTGAAGCAGTGTTCCCTTCAGATCACTCATCCGAATATTACGGCCGATGACCAGTCCTTCAATCTGATGAAACTGGAAGGAGTGGGTAGCATCGTCATCATCACGGCGGAATACTTTACCTGGACAGATGATTTTGACTGGTGCTTCCCCATTCATCGCCTGCATGGTACGAATCTGTACAGGGGAGGTTTGGGTGCGCATGAGCAGATCTTCCGTCAAATAAAAGGAATCCTGCATATCACGGGCTGGATGGTTTTTGGGCAAATTCAGTGCTTCAAAGTTATAATAATCCGTCTCCACCTCAGGACCTTCAGCGACTCGATAGCCCATACCGATAAAGATGTCCTCGATCTCCTGCACAACTCTGGTTAAGGGATGAATCCCCCCTTGCTGCAATTGGCGGCCAGGCAGGGTAACATCCACTTTCTCCGCCTGCAAGCGGTTCAAGGTCTCCTCTTGTTGAAAAACCTCCTGCTTCGCGCCAATAATCTCCTCAATCGCACTTCGCACCAGATTCGCTACTTGTCCAATAACCGGACGTTCCTCGGCACTAAGACTTCCCATCCCACGCAAAACCTCTGTTAGCTCACCTTTTTTACCTAGGTATTTCACTCGTAAATCATTTAATATCTGCGGATCAGTAACCTCCTGCAGCTTAGCCAACGCCTCATTCTTCAATGCTTCCAATTTTTCTTTCATGGCTGTGTACAGCCCCCTTATAATCATTGTCTACTTCAACAAAAAAAGGCCTTTCCTCCCGGTAAGGGACGAAAAGACCGTGGTACCACCCTTGTTAGACAGGCAACATAAGACCCATCTTACTTTACACAGGAATAACGGTCTGCGGCCGATCTCCCCTACTCTTCCAATAACAAGAAAAATCTTGAGCGGAATTTAAGGGAACTGCTCCGGAGTGAAATTCTGCAGCTCTGTTTCGTAGAAACGCTCTCAATCATTGGCGTTTCCTCCCTGTAAGACAGGCACTGCGTACTCTTCTCCATCACTGCATTTTGTAGTTTATTCTAAAAATATAAGAATTTATATGCTTCACACGATAACTTATCCTTATATTTCTCGAAGAAACGGATGCCGCCTCTTTCAGAGGGCGGCAAAGCCGTTTCTTCTTGTGTTCAGGCATCTCCTTGGCTTAAGGAGATATGTCTATTTATTATATGCAAAAATCACCGTTTTGACAAGTAAAGCAAATTTGGGCAAATCTTTATCTTTCTTTAAGCTTCTTTTAAGGTTCATAACCACTTTTCGGACGAATCTTCAGCAAACTTTCAGCCAGATTTGATATTTTTCCTATCTAAGAGGGCCTGACTATCCAAGCCCCAAAAGGCAATTTCGGATAGTAAGGTTTTTATACAGGGAGGGAAATTCATGCATAAACGAAGAAAGACGTATGCCATAGTTCTGCTGAGCGCCGCAGTTCTTAGCCAAACTGTATCATACGGAGCATATGCAGCAACCACGGGCACTTCGGCCGTCAAAGCAGCAACGACAGCAACAGTATTCACTCTGGACAAATTAGGCTCTATTTCACTTAAGAGCAACGTTAGCGCTAAGCTGACCGATGTGAGTCTGTTTGCACAGGATAGCGGCAACATACTTACATACACACTCACCTATTACAACGGCAATAGCAGCAGTGTAAATCTGATTGACTTCTTCTCCAAAGTGACTACAACAGGCGGTACTGTAATCCAGGGGAGTCCCATTACGGCCAGTGCGACCATCAAGACAATAGCTGCTAATAGCAGCCAGTCTATGACCTATTACGTAAATGTCGGCAAAGCCACCAAAGTAAACGGAGTGAAGATTTCTTTATACGGCTGGGATTTCAGCAGTGCAGATTATCAAAAAAGACTAGGAACCTTTACAGTACCGTCCACTTATTCTTCCGCCGTCGCCAGAGGACAGAGTAAGAAGGTAACCCTAAGCAATCTGCCCATAACCACCAAAGCAGAAAGCTTGCAGATCTATAAATATAACGGCAAGGTATATGCCAAAATAGGCATCAGTCTCGCAAATCTCGGCACCAAAGTACTTAGCGATACCGGACTTAAGGGATATCTCGTTTCCTCTGGAGGTTCTGTATTTGAATTGACCCTTGACGATTCCAGCAGTGGTTACAAAATACAGCCGCAAGAGAAAAAGACCCTTTTTTACTTAACGGAAATCCCTTCCTATATGAAGACCGATAATATGGGACTGATTTTCGCCCAAGAAGACACCGCTTTAAAAATAGATCTTCCTGTCGTTTCTTATAAGCTGCCTGCAGCGGCTACTCCAAACCTCTCTGTAGCAGCTAATGCGATTAAGAAGCTTACGATCAACAGCAATACGGTTGAAACACAGCTTAAGAGCGCTAAAGTATATTCAGAAGATGATACCGCCAAGTGGACACTGCAATTTCGGGTGAAAAATATCGGCAATAAGGCTGTGACTCTACCTGCCTACGAATTTGTTGTCAAAGCCGTTGAAGGCTACAGCTTCCCGGTAGATACTACCGATTTTGCCAGCCTGACGCTGAAACCTCTTGAAGAAAAAACGATCACGCTGAACGTCGATATTCCCTTAAAGCTGAACCAAGGCACATTGCAATTACAGATGACTGAGCCAGCGGTCGCCGACAAGATTATTTTCCCAACAGCCTATTACCAGATCCCTTATTCCCTGCAAACCAACAATTCACTTGCTACGGAATATAGCGTAGAGAACAGCCATGGGACATTCGGCGTAACCCTTGATTCCATTCAGAGACTGCCTTGGTCAGATGAAGATCAGGTCGTAGCCAAGATTAGCGTCCGCAACATGAAATCCACTTCCGTACAGCTTCCGACACTTACAGGTATCATCAAGGCTGGAGACAGCGACTTCAGCAGTACAACTCAGGTCGTAACCACAAGTACACAGACCATTTTGGGTCCTAATGAAACGACTGACTTGTATGTTAAAGCCAACCTTCCTTATGCCTATAATTATCAGCAGTTGAAGATTATCCTGCAGGAAACGGCCAACAACGTAACCACGAACTTCCTTTCGCTCAACACAACACAGCTGGACAATAACATCGAGTCCTTAGCTGTAGGCAGCACCTTCCATATCGACATTACAGGCAAAAAAGCTGCGGTGCTGGAACGTCGAACAACCGTATACAGCGGCAGCAGCTCCAACCTTATGTACACTGAGCTGGAAATGAACAATGAAGAAGCACGCAAATCAGATCAGGCACAGCTTGTTGCTTATTACAAAACACCAGACAATCAATATTACGAAGCAGAAGTCAGTCAATCAGCAACGACTACCAGTCCGAACGGTCAAAATTTGGTGACCATCTGGAGCAAACTTCCGCTTAATGTAGATACCTCACAGTTGGTGCTTTATATTGGCGAAGGTATAGCTGACGGGAAATTGACTGCTCTTGGCGGCACATCGACTGGTTATATCAACACGGTGGGATTATCACTTAATAAAACATTGGTAACTCCGCTTGCCAGTCTGCTAAGTCTGGAACTGTTCCCTTACAGCCTCGCCGTTACTAGTGTTACTGGCACTCTAAATGAAGGTAAAGATACATTAAATATGGTTATGACCTATAACCTGTCCAAGACTGGTATCTACGAAGCAGGCACTTACGAGCATAAGCTTGTGATGGAGGTAGTTGACCCTTATGGACAATCTCTTGAGAAGACTTTAACAATGGGCACCGACCTAACTGTGGGCAATTTCAAATCCTATGCAACCACTTTTAACAGTAATCTTTACAAGACGTTAACCGGAGGGAATATCCACGTCAATATTTACGACGAATTCCAGGGTGAGCGAATTCTGCTGGGTACTCAGAACTATTACCTCACCTACGAGCCAACGCCAAAGCCGGCAACTACAGAGGATACAGATACCACTACTGATACTGACACCAGCACCAACTAAGCGTTATATGCCAAGAAATCTGATAGATATGTGGAGGATAGAAATGAAGAAGAAAAAAGTGTTGCTCTGGACGATTGGGGTAGTGGCTGTAGTGACGGCTGGACTGCTGGTGTATACGTTTCTTCCGGATAAAAATAGTCAGGCTGCTGAAGTACCCGTTAATACGGCTACAGTTACGAAAGGCAATATTGTTGTTAGTGTATCTGGAGCCGGAGCCGTAACGGCTACCGAGACTAGCAAAGTAAAAACGAAGGATTCCGGAAAAGTTGCAGAGGTTCTTGTTGAACAAGGAGATGTCGTCAAGAAAGGTCAGACTCTGATCACTTTTGAAGGCGATGACCTAAGCGATAATCTTACACAAGAGAAAACCTCCCTTCAATCGCTTCAGTCTGATCTTGAAGATAAGCAGGAGTCCTACAAGAAGCTGGCACAGGCCGGAGCTTCTGAGGATGATCTATCTACAGCCAAACGTTCGATTGAAAAAGCAAAAACAGACATCACTACCCAAATCGAAAAAATAGCCTCTGTGGAGGAAGATATGGTCCCTCCCGATGCGCTGACCGCTCCGATCGATGGAACTGTAACTGTAGTTAACATCGCCAGTGGCGAACAAGCCATGGATGGCTCTGAGCTGATCGACATTACCGATTACGCCAACCTGAGCGTTATTGTGCAGGTAGATGAGTTGGACATCCCTACTGTAAAGGAAGGCATGCCAGCCACTGTTACCTTGGATGCCCTCCCAGATAATGAATTTAAGGGAACTGTCACTGATATCGCTGAGGAAGGTGTAACCACAAACGGTGTATCGCTATTCGATGTTACGGTGGGTTTAACCACATCTGAAAGTGCCCGTGTAGGAATGTCCGCTGAAGTTTCCATCACCACAGCTGAGAAAAAAGATGTATTGCTCGTACCTATTGAAGCTGTTCAGGAACGAAACGGTACACACACTGTAGCTATACCAGTAGCAGCCGGAGCAGCTACCGGAACAACTGGAGCCCCAGGTGCTGCAACCGGTGAGGGCCAGGCACCAATGCCTAGCGGCGCGCCTGGTGCTGCTGGTGGGACGATGCCTAGCGGCGCGCCTGGTACTGCTGAGGGCGGGGTTATGCCTAGTGGTGCGCCTGGTGCTGCCGGCGGCGCGATGTCTGGCGGAACAGGCACACGTGGGACGGGTAGTGGAACGGGTTATGGCGGGACACGCACACGCGGTAGCGGTACAGGAACTGGTACGGGTTATGGCGGAACGCGCACGCGAGGTACTGGCGGTGCAATGCCTAGCGGTGCACCTGGTGCTGCTGGCGGAACAGCTTCATCCACAGGCAACAAGGGCCAATGGGCAGGGGGCAGTGCCACACAATCAGGAGGAACTCGTGGCAATGCTAATCAGCAGATGGTCACTGTAGAAGTGGGCATTCATGATGAGAGCAGCATTGAAATTGTCAGCGGACTCAGTGAAGGGGACGTAGTCATTATTCCTACCGTAATTTCTACCAATACTGGTACAGCAGCCACTGAAGTACAAGTCCCAGGAGGCATGGGCGGATTTGGCGGTGGTACTGGCGGCGGGTTTAGCGGTGGTACTGGTGGTGGCTTCACTGGAGGTACTGGAGGTACCGGCGGTGGCGGTGGTTTTAGCGGAGGTGGCGGTAGATGAGTGCTTCAGAACCGCTTATCCGAGTTAACAACATGACTCACGGTTACAAAATGGCTGGTGAGACGATGACGGTACTGAAGGATTTGAGCTTTACGATTGATTTTGGTGAGTTCGTAGCTATCATAGGGCCTTCAGGTTCCGGTAAATCCACTCTGATGAATATGCTCGGCTGCCTGGATATTTCCGATGAAGGAAGTTATCTTCTGGACGGACAGGAGGTCCGGAAGTTATCCGACAATAAGCTCGCGGCGATCCGCAATGAGAAGATCGGTTTTATCTTCCAAAGCTTTAACCTGTTGCCCAAGCTATCGGCTGCTGAGAATGTGGAACTGCCGCTTATCTATCGCGGTCTTTCCCACCGGGAACGAAAACAGCTGGCACATGAAGCTCTAGTTAAAGTAGGTCTGGAGGATAGAATGCACCATCGGCCTTCCGAGCTTTCAGGTGGTCAGCAGCAGCGCGTGGCTATAGCACGGGCGATGGCGGGTTCTCCCCCTATTCTGCTTGCCGATGAACCCACTGGGGCACTCGACACGCGGACCGGACAAGAAGTCATGCAAATGATTCAAGAATTGAACAAACAGGGTCACACCATCATCCTGATTACACATGACCTAGAAATTGCCAACCAAGCGAAACGTATTATTCGTATACAGGACGGCAACCTCGTTGAGGATCGGAGGAATGCTAGGTGAAATTGTATCAAAGTATGAGGATGGCGTTAAAGAGCATCAGCAGTAGTAAAGTAAGGGCTTTTCTAACGATGCTGGGTATTATTATCGGTGTGTCGTCTGTCATCATTCTCGTTTCTGTAGGCCAGGGTACTACTTCACAGATCACAGAGCAGTTAAACGGACTCGGTACAAATCAGCTAACCGTGAACATTACGGGTCGTGGAGCAACAACCTCTCTTACCTATAAGGAGGCATTGGCGCTCGGGGATATTGAAGGTGTCGAGAATGTAGCCCCTGTGATCACCGGCAACGTTACAGCCAAGCATAATACTGATAATGTAAGTGTCTCTGTCGAAGGTATTACTCCCTCTTATGAAGATGTTAAGGATTTTCACGTGCAGGCTGGACGCTTTTTGCTCGATATTGATACAGAATATCGACAAAAGGTTGCTCTGATCGGCTCGAGCACAGCGGAAGATTTGTTCGGGACCGATAGTCCTGTAGGACAAAAGGTCCAATTGAACGGAATCAGCTATAAAATAGTCGGTCTGCTGGAAACGAAGGGCTCCAGTCTTAGTAGTTCCAACGACGATAAGATTCTGATTCCTATCTCCACAGCGGAACGCCAATTGCAGAGCAAAGGAGTTCGCTCCATCACGGTTGCTACAACGACTGCGGATACTGTAACTACAGTCAAGGATAAGTTGGAAAGCTTGCTGAATGTCAAATTCAACAATGCAACTAACGCCTTTACTGTATTTGACTCTCAGGAAATGCTGGAAACAGTGAATTCCACTACGGATACACTTTCGATGGCATTGGCCGGTATCGCCGGTATTTCCTTGTTCGTTGGCGGCATCGGAATTATGAATATCATGATTGTATCCGTCAATGAAAGAACCCGGGAAATCGGTATCCGCAAAGCCATCGGCGCCAAAAAATTCGATATTCTCGCCCAGTTCATGATCGAGTCCATCGTACTTAGCGGCTTGGGTGGATTCATCGGAGTCGGGATTGGCGTTGGCGGCAGTTGGCTACTCGGGAAGTACTCTCCACTTACGGTATCCATTGCCTGGAATATGGTACTTATCTCTTTCATTTTCTCCTTGTTAATCGGTGTGATCTTCGGTATGATGCCGGCTAACAAAGCCGCACGGTTACGTCCAATTCATGCCTTGCGCAACGAATAAACCATACCCAAATAAGCAGCAAAATCTAGCAATAATCCAAAAAACTGTCCGCAGTCATCTTTATGACTGCGGACAGTTTTTTTATATATATCATAGAGTGTATCGTTTGCGATAAGACTGGGTAATAGGACTCAAGGGTTTGAATTTGATAAAGGCAATAGGACATACATAGTTGTTTAAAAATGCATCGAATTATCCATCTTTTCCAGATTAAAGCGGGGATGTTAGTCTTTTACGATATCATTATTATTATATGTCAGGTAATTGCTCTATATATGGGACGTCCTATATACTTGATAATAAGAAGCCACGGACTCACATATGATTGATGTATTCTCCCTTGCCTTCCCACAGGTAGATTGGTTTCGAAAGTTCATAGTAACGATGCGATGAGATTGTCATAAGTCTTATGCGGGGAGAGGATAACAGTGACTGGTTTCGCAGAGGTCAAAATAACACGCAGATTAATCCTTTTGTTCGCTGCTATCTCAATTTTGCTGGTTGGTATCAGCGTTGCCTCCTTATTGTACCTGAACCATACGATCAATAAATTATCTGAATCCTTATATGATGATGTATTCCAGAACTCTGAGCTCATCCTAAACGCCGATCGTGATCTTTATCAAGCTGCGGTTGCACTTCATACCGCAATGAATCCAAACACTACTGAAGCAGAACTAAAAGAGCTGACACAGCTATTTGATGATAATAATACCCAGATTGAGGAACGCGTGAATACAGCCAAATATAATATCAATGCTATCGAGAAACCCTATAATGTAATGCGCCAGGGTGAACTTCAACTCACTGAGCTTAAGCAGGAGCTTTCTTCCTTCGAAGCCTCCTTCGGGAAATGGAAGGATACGGGTAGCACACTGATTACCAGTCGATCTCAAGAGGGTTGGGACCCAGCCTCATTCTCCGCGGTTCTCACCAATACACAGCTGAATGACATCCGCAGCGGACTGGATAAATCCGAAGATTTGATCGACAGCTATGCACAAGAAGTAACAACCGTATTTCAGGATAAAAAAAGCTCGCTCTTTGCGCTATATTCCCTGCTCTTGTTCCTGCTGATTCTGGTAATTATTTATCTGGGCCGCAAAATTATTGCGCTCCAAAGTGAAATGCAGGAAGAGCAAACACTGTACCAGCTGATCGGTGAGACGATGTCCGATTATATTATATTAACTGACCCTAATGGACTGATTATATATGCCTCCCCTTCACATTTGAGCATTCTAGGGTATGTCCCTAAAAAAGGAGAACCGCTCTCCAATTACATCCGCGAGCCCGAGATTTCCTGGGCTAAATTGAAGAGTGTGGTTCAAGGAACACCACGTATGTCCGAGCTGCGCATGCGTGGGGCAGAGGGGCATTGGGTATGGCTTGAAACCAAAGTAACGCCGATTACAGGCAGTCGTTCGTTCGCAGCGCAATTTATGCTCGTATCTCGTGAAATTACACAACGAAAACAGTACGAGGAGCGGCTGCATAAGCTAGCCTTTTATGATCATTTGACCGCAATCCCCAATCGTGCCCATTTCAAAATGTATATGGAGAATATCATTTCCCAGCCAGAGGAACATCAGCAAGAAATTGCCTTGGCGTTGCTTGATTGCGATAGATTTAAGCAGCTAAATGACACATTGGGACATCTGGCCGGTGACGAATTCCTGCAGATTCTCTCACGGGAACTGCAGCAGACAGTCAAAGGGGCAGGACAAGCCTTTCGGATTGGTGGTGACGAGTTTGCAGTCGTCATTCACCGTTTCAACAATCCAGACCTTCTGGATGAAATCCTGAGCCGTCTGCTGCAGCTCTTCAACAAATCATGGCCCATTAACAATGGCTCCAGTTTCCTTACTTCCGCAAGTATTGGTGTGGCTCTGTACCCTCAACATGGCCGCAGTATTAATGAACTGCTGCGCGCCGCTGATCTGGCTATGTACCGTTCCAAAAAAAACGGTGGCAATGAAGCTAATCTTTATGATAAACGTATGGATGAAGAAGTTCCAGAAGTTCCCGACCAGACGATCGGAAGAAATTAAATGCACCACCGAAAAGGGGATGTCCAACAGCCATTTACCATGGCTGTTGGACATCCCCCTATTTATTCCTAATTAACTAGTTAACTTCAGATCATCATCCGCCGCTTCATTACTTTCCTGTTCGCGGTCCCGGATCAGCACTTTGATCACTTCTTCATCACTGGAACAATCGATAAAATGGTCTCCGTTTCCATCTTTCTCTTCCCAATCATTCAGTCGTAATATATAACCTATAGAAGTCGTATCCGGCAGGACTTCAATGCGTGCTACCGCGCGTCCATTCTCCATTTGTCGAAAATCGCTCTGACCATCCTGAATACCCGTTCCCCAGACCCAAAGATTCCAGCCCCGGTAATCGCCATCTGAACGTTCATACTGAATCTCAATGACTTTGGCTCGAGGACCTGGCTCACCGCTAGCATCATAAAGTACCATCATCGACAGACCTTCAAGCTGTACCAAGTTGCCCTCTACCTTGCGAATTGTTTCTGTGCCTGCTCCAGTATGGTCCACTACTACGTTCCAACTTTCAGACACATCTGGAAGCGGCATGGAGATCTGTTCATTATTAGCGTTAAATATCACTACTATGTTATTCCATAGGTCGCTACCGGCATGATTGCGGAGTATATAAGACACAACGCCTCCTTCGCAGCGGAGAAATTCCAGGGAACGCTCAATTTCTAGCCGACCGTGCAAGCGGAATGCCGGATGATTGCGCCGCAGCTCAATCAGACCTTGATAGTACTTGAACACAGGCATAAATGTACTCTTATTGTCCCAACGTATGGCATTGATGGCATCACTGCTGCGGTAGCTGTTATGATCCCCATATTTAGTGCGCAGGAGCTCGTCTCCCGCTTGCAGAAAAGGAATGCCTTGTGAGGTTAATATTATTCCGTTAGCCAGCAGGGAACGCCGCACCGTTTCATTCCCTAGAATATCTTGCATATCGATGCTTACATAAGGAACAGCCTGCGCAACAGCTTCTTCTACGCTCCCGCCATTCTTCAGCTTACCGTTCTCCATATCAGGTAAGTTGGCTTCCTGACGCAATCCCTGCGCAGTAAGCAGCTTATCCCAGAGATTCAAATTGTCATGGGCGCTCACATAGTTGACAGATTCCACAGGTGCTTCGCTGAAATCATGAATGGCTCCCTTAATCCCGGCAGCGACAGCACCTTCTTTATCATACTCGCCAGTAACGAAACCTCTTCCCCATCCGTCACTATCTCCTTTGATAGCAGAACGGAAGTTATCATTAAAGACTGCATAGCCTTTACCACGCTGTACACCCTTCAGAGTCTTGGTCATCAAAGGAGAATCCCCCCCCGTCCAAGGTTCTCCATAAAGTAGCAGATTAGGGTTCACTTCCAAGCGCAGCTCTTCGGTAATCTCACGCATGGTAATACTGTCCATCAGACCCATGAGATCAAACCGGAAACCATCGATGTGATACTCCGATGCCCAGTAGGATAACGATTCCTTAATATATTTACGCACCATTGGACGTTCTGTGGCAATCTCGTTGCCCACGCCTGAGCCGTTAGACAACCGCCCAGTGAAGTCACGACGGTAGAAATAGTCTGGAACTAAAGGCTCAAAGGGGCCTTTCTCAACCGAATACGTATGGTTATATACAACATCCATAATCACAGAAATACCATGACTGTGCAAAGCCTGCACCATTTCCTTAAATTCACGGATTCGCACTCCCGGATCAGCAGGATTAGTACTGTAAGAGCCTTCCGGTACATTATAATGCTGTGGGTCATAGCCCCAGTTGTACTCTGTAAAATACGAGGCCGAAGAGCCTACCTCAGTATTTCCCAGTTCATCTATAGTCTGAAAATCGAATACCGGCAATAAATGAACATGTGTAATGCCCAGTTGGACCAGATGATCGATACCGAGTGAGCCACCTTCAGGATCGCATAATCCAGATTCGGTAAAAGCTTTGAATTTGCCCTTGTAGAGCATTCCCGAACTCTCATCGGCCGAGAAATCACGTACATGCAGTTCATATATCACGGCATCGGAAGGGTGCAGCAATGAAGGAGAACTATCTTCTTGCCAATGTTCGGGATCGGTATCCCGCAAATCTACAATCGCTGTCCGAACGCCGTTGGCCGATACCGCAATCGCATACGGATCAGCTGTTTCGACTAACTTTCCATCGGCGAATACAGCACGGTACATATAATATTTCCCTTTCAAATCGCCAGCCAGCTTAACCCTCCACACTCCGCCATTCTCAAGTTGCATATTTACAATACGTCCACTATCTTTGATCCCGGCAGCATCGTTACCACCAGTTTCATACAAAACTAGCGATACAGTCAGGGCTGTAGGCGACCAGACTTTGAATACACAAAAGTTCTTGGAGTATGTCAAGCCTAGATCCTTACCCTCATATGTCTCTATCACGGATTCTGCATTTATATAATTGCTGCTCATTAGATTCA
>LIDZ01013676.1_pt5 | contig 18241 bp, 17 predicted proteins | sample 644651 | NCBI WGS metagenome assembly LIDZ01 (sample SAMN03856242, study PRJNA289617) | food metagenome | isolation source: wine grapes on drying loft during traditional withering process | host: Vitis vinifera cv. Corvina | place: Italy: Gargagnago di S. Ambrogio di Valpolicella | collected 2014-01 | reverse complement strand
GCCGACAAAACCCCAGAACATGGGATAGGGAATACCAACTTTGTCGCAGAATCTAACGAGTGAAGTGTTCGGAGTGGATTGATCGCTCAATTTTCCGGTCCTTTTTGTTGCACGGCGTTTGGGCGCGCCGTAGGAATGGCCTCGATGAGGTTGAAAGACAGATTGGATAGCACAGGCATCCGCTTCGGGCAGCGAGCAAAACTGGCTTGATTATTTGACGCGCGGGGTCTGACATTGGAGCAGCTATCGTCGACCCACTAATCTACGTTTTTCTAGATTTTCGAGCCCGAAGCCAACCTTTTATGCCAGATGAAACGATTCATCACAACCGCAAGCCATTTTTTTTGGTGCGACAATATGTCCGGTTGTATTGTCTGAGGGGTTCGGATTTAGCGGGATTAGGTGTTTCGAATTGTGTATGAAAATAAATACATCTTTTTCCTGGGGCTGTGAGAAAGGCGGTGAGCGGTGTGCCAGTGCTGCTGCATCTTCGGAACCGTTCAGGGCATCGGTTGGGGTGGCGAGCATGCGTACCTCGATGCCCGCTTTCAGTTCCTTGTTCGCTTGGGCCATTTGCTGGGCCAACATCTTCTCGCCGATGACGTGCGGAACGCATATAACGACCTCATCCAGCACCAAAAGCCAGAAACAAAAAAAACCCGCACAAGGCGGGCTTTCGGAGTTCTTTGTAGACTGTCCACTATCCAAGACACATCTAGATTTCAATATGGTGCCCAGGCGTCGTTTGAACTGGATAGTAAGAGCCCCGTATTTACTGGATTATTTTGGTGGTGCTTCGGATAGGCATACACGTGGGCATACACGGCGCTACCTTCTGCCGCCAGTGAGGCGAGAGCAAGGGTGATGAATCTTGCATCCGTTCAGGGTATCCAGTGCTACTCAAATGTTCTGTGCCACTTCTGTAGACCCTCGATGTTCAACCCAGATTGACAGCTCCTCGATAGCTGCCCCCACCCTTGGAAGGTCACGCCTCTGTAACGGAGGGGCAGGTAGTGTCATGATTCGACTGAATAAACTCCGCAGCCGGGAAAATTTATGACCGATACGCCGCATCATCAGCTTCTTCCTGGGCTGCCGGGTGATGGACCTCTTCCTATCCAGTTCAGTGCGACCGGCCAAGGGCAGCATCGTGAGGGGCTCGTTATCAGGTTCTTGCCGGAAGGGATGCCTTCTTGGGTGGGAAACTTTCAACCCGGGTTTTGCCGCTTCAACTGCGTGTTGGAGGTGGAATCAACTTTTCATGTGATCGTAGTTGCCGGTGGTCAGGGTTACATCGTGGACGTTCGTAACGGACTGCTCTTAAAGCACTTCGGTGGCGATATAGAGAATTTGATCACCATCCCAGAGCTGGGTAGCACCCTCGTTTCAAATGGGCTGTGGCTTTGGCTTTTCAAAGGAGAGGCTGAGGTCTGGTGCACTGAGCGTTTGTCTTTAGATGGTATTAGGAATATCCAAGTTTCGCTCGCGGATGGGCTGATTACGGGGGAGGGGTGGTACATGGAGGACTCCTGGTCCCCGTTCAAAATTTTAATTTCCTCCGGAGAGGTTATAGGAGGAGCTTTCGAGTCACTTGACGCCAGCTAGTCAACCTCGTCATTCCCAGATGACTAACGCCGGGGACCCTGGCGGCATTCGAGGGACACGGGGCACGAAACCCGCGTGGATTTGGTAGCTGCTGATCGGTTGACGTTGGTTGACAGTTGACAGTTGACAGGTTGACAGGTTGACGGCAGCAGATCAGTAGCTGAAGGAATGAACATCCGGGTTCACCACCTGATTGGGTGAGTTCACCGGGTTCACCAGTTCACTAAGCTGTGCAAACGTCGGCTACTCAAGATGCGCGGGTTTCCTACCCCGTAACATGGCCAATCTTGCAGGGGCCCCGGCCATACCGTATGCATTACGCCTCACGACAGTGTCGACAGGTACAACAGAATGCTGTCGCTGATGGCATCTCGAGTCGAGGGGCGGCGGGTCAGGGTTGAATTCTACCTGCTTGACAGTGTAACAAGTGTATCCGTGTAACATGTCGTCTATCTCTTTGATTTACTTGTATTTTTTTCGTTACACCCGGAGGTTTACGCCCTTACACCTTCGCGTGTCATAGAATCTCGTGTAACGCATTTAACTGCGTGTCATATGGTCTTCCACAATCAAGCCGCACTATGTATGCATCGTGCTGGGCTCTGGATCGCAACTAGATATCCTCAAAAAGGCTTAAGTTCTCTACAGACCGCACATTGCTGACTGACAGGCAGCCTATTCCCGTAGCGTAGAGCTCACTGCTTAAGAGTACCTAGGTAAAGGAAACAAGCCCATGGATTTGAATCGGTTATTTGAGGAGATTATTCCCAAGGCTTTCAACCACCTAATCCGGGAGAAGTAAAGTAATCAGAAAAATAAATTTGCTTATTTTTAAACAGCGGCTGTATAATTTTCTTTGGGTGTGATTTTCAGGGAGGGGCTCACCTGTGATTGGTGTACAGCGAGATAATGAAAAAAATTATTTACCTGCTGGGCTTTTGTACGGCTTGAAAATTATTTTAAAACGGTTTGATTTGGTGATTTTTATTTCAAATATTAAAGTTGATCTAGCTGCTGTTAAGCGCTATCACTTAGATAAGAGCCCCTCTAAATACAAGCTCCTATTTTTGAATGCTTACAAGTTACAGCTAGATAACTATGGCAGGGTGTTAAATGAGTGACCGCCAACGGTGGTGGGACTGCCTGGATGCCGAAGATGATTTAGCACCAGTAGATGGACTCATTCTTGTTAAAAGCTATCTTAGAGATGGCCGCCCACCTGAAGAAGTCGTCATGATGGAAAAAGCGGCTGAATATGGAGCGCAGGCCGTTTTTTTTGAAGCTGGGCGCTATGGTAGTCACTCAACAGCTCAAGCCTTTATTTTTATTTCTGAGGGACCAGAGACAAATCAAGAGTTTGCAGAAGTCCATAAAAAACTATGGAGTTGGGGGGGCGTTCCTTTAGTCTATCGTAGGCTTCCTGGACAACTACAGCTATTTAGATGTGCTCATGGTCCAGATTTTATGACCCCGACAGGTGATTTGGTCTGCAATCCTGTCAGCACTTTGCTTCTTGCTTCTAATATTGCTTCCGATCCATGGTGGAGCGCGGAGCAGATGCATAATGGAACTCTGTGGGATGATACTGAAGCATGTAAAATGCTTTTGTCGTCTAGGAAGTCAGCACATAAAAAATTGATTAATGCTGTTAAAGCTATCAGCGTCGAACTCAATGATAAAGCGATTCTGCCAAAACATATGCGGCGAAAGTTATTAATACTTTCATTGCTTATAGCTTATCTAGAGCAGCGTGAAGTCTTCAAGGAAGGATACTTTGGTACGATACTGACAGGAGCTACGAGGTTCTTTCACATTCTCACAGATGGCCCCTCGTTAGTAACTCTCCTTGAAGACTTAGAGTCTAGGTTCAACGGCCATGTTTTTGTGCTCGAACCGGGAGATCGTGAGTTACTTATCAACAGCACGGAGTTGACTCGTTTCTCAAAGCTGATCGAGGGAAGGGAGGTCAATGGCGGTCAATTGACGCTTTGGCAGCTTTATTCCTTCAAAGACTTACCGGTTGAATTGATAAGCCATATATATCAATTGTTTGTCAAAGATGCAGACAGCTCAGTTTATACACCTCCATTCCTTGTACGCTTGATGCTTGAGGAATGTTTGACGTGGGATCGAATAAAGCGTTTGCATGATAATGATGAGGTTATATTAGACCCCTCATGCGGATCTGGGGTCTTTTTGGTAGAAGCATATAAGCGATTAGTGCTTCACTGGCGGAGCCAAAATCAATGGCAAAAACCAGGTGTAAGCGTGCTTAAAAAATTACTTAATCGTATCCATGGTGTCGATTTGGAAGACGGGGCGATTGAGTTAGCTGCTTTTAGTTTATGTTTAGCACTCTGCGATGCTCTAGAGCCTGAAGAAATCAGGGCTAGTATCAAACTATTTCCTATATTGACGGGTAGGACATTACAGGCCGGTTGTTTTTTTGACGCTAAAGAACGCGGTGCAATAAGCAGTAACGTAGGGGTTGTTTTAGGTAATCCACCATTCGCGTCTAAGCTTACTACTGAAGGCGCGATACGCAGCTATAACAATTACTGTAATGAAAATGGTATCCTTCCAGACAAGCAGCTAGGTTATCTTTTCTTACATGAAGCAATGAGGGTAATTACTCATGGCGGCGTACTCTGCATGCTTCAGCAATATAACTTTTTATATAACCAACAGTCTTTAAAGTTTAGAAGAGATTTCTTTCAGGCTTGGGATGTTAGAGAAATTCTTGATTTTATCTCTGTGCGCGGGTTATTCCAAAAAGGCAATGCTGACACGAAAATTGTTGTTGTGGTAGCAGAAGCTGTGAGCCCACTTGCGAGTAGGGAAATACTGCATGCTACCTTTCGCAGGAGCGGCCGGTCCGATGCCGAACAAGGATTTGATATCGATTACTACGATCTTCATTGGCTGCATAGAGATGTAGCTCTGAAAAATGACTCTATATGGCGAACCAACCTGCTTGGCGGCGGACGTGCCCTGGGGCTAGCTAACCGCCTTAATAAATATCGCCGGTTGGGAGAGTTCGCCCAACAACGCGGCTGGGACTACGGTGAAGGATTCATTGAGGCTAAAAACGGAAAGCGCGTACCGGCTGCGCACCTCACTGGAAAAAAATATCTTCCTTCCTCCGCGCTAACGCTATCGGGGCCAGACTTAGAGAAAATAACAGTCGTGGAAGGTGAGCTCTTTAAGTCCTCATACACAGCCAAACGCTTTAGCCCCCCAATGCTGCTAGTGAGAGAAAATATGGATATTGCGCATTGCCTATGGACTAACTCTTATCTAACTTACAGTCAGCAGATCGTTGGATTTTGCGGCCCGGCAGATGATCTTCCAATTCTACAAGCCGTCGACAAGTGGATTTCTAAAGAGAGACGCGCTTTACAGGCGCACCTTGCTCTCACAAGTCCGCGTTTGTTTGTGCAAAAGGCTACTGCTCTGCAAGCAGATGACATATTCTCTATGCTGTACCCCACGGAGAATTCACTCGAGCTAAGCATTAACGAAAAGATTCTGGTGGACGATATTGTAGACTACTATGGAGATCTCATCAGGCTCGGTGAGAGCTCCAGTGCAATGATGGAAAGTGGGATCTTGGCTGTATCCGATTTTAATGATGTTTTTTTAAAGCAAGTTAATGCTACATACAAAAACAAGCCACTTCGTGCCTTAACGAATCAGGTGTGGCCTGGTGTGATTTGCCAGCCCTTTGTGTTCGGGGACGGTGAAGTTGACTGGCACGGTGCAGAGCAGTTGAAGGAAAAACTGAATATGTTATTGAAGGATTATCAACACACGTCATTAAATGTGACGCGTATATCTCGTATCTACGACGAGAATTTCATTTTTCTTTTGAAGCCTGACCGACTCCGTTTTTGGTTGCGATCTGTTGCCCTCAGGGACGCTGATGAAACCTTAGCTGACCTCCGCGATCAAGGCTACTAAGAAGAATTCCTATGTTAGCGAATAAACAAAGTTCGAGTGTTACTTCTGGACACCTTCGTAGAGATCTGCACATAAGCTTGACTTCTATCCACGAACTAATAGGGTTTATTGCTGAAAAGCTACCATCTTGGCGTGATAGTCCGGATAGGCCAGGTCATACATCTGAAACAGCGTTAACCTCGCAGCTATGCGCTTACCTAAATAGTGAAGCCAGATACACTCCAGGGTTTGACTATCTACAGTTTCGAGTTGAAGAAGGTGATGAGGTAAAGAACGGTCGTAAAATTGACCTCGTTGCCTCTCCCTGCGGTTCTACCGTTTGGATTCAGGGACGACGTTGCACTCAATTTGACACCCTTTTACCAATTGAATGCAAAAGACTACCGACCCCAAAAAGTAAAACTCGCGACCCCCGGGAGTACGTGATAACACGGTCTGGATCAACGGGCGGAATCCAACGATTTAAGGCGGGTAACCACGGGGCCAATCATGCAATAGCAGGCATGATTGCTTATGTGCAAGATGATACGTCAGCGAACTGGATAGGAAAAGTCAACAAATGGATACGTGGATTGAATGGAAGTTCTTCAGGATGGACGGCATCAGACCTGATTGATATCACGCCATTGAGCAGTACTCCTGATGTTTCCATCTACCGTTCTTCGCATGCGAGAGACCTAGGGCTCGATAAAATTGAAATTCGGCATATATGGATTAATATGACTTAATAAGGTCATTTATCTACCGACGCCCCAGTTCCATAGGAGCGATGAGAAGCAGAACGCCTAAAACTTACTAAACTATCTTATCGGATATATATCATGGAATGGTTTACTCCCGATGCTGCAATCGACGTAAGGCAGGGTGACTTGTTGATTTCTAAAAATCCTAATACAGGTCTCATTGAAGAATTCACAATAGTTATAACCGCTGATTGTGATATTAGTAAAGGTAAGTTTGGAAGTCATCTGGCCGGACTAAAAGTTATTTTTTTTGATGATTACATAAAGTCTATATGGTCTTCAAGAAAACTAGACAAGCTGATTTGCGATGAAAAAAGGAATCTGCACAAAAAAATATGTAAGCACCATACCGAACTTCAAGGCACTCAAAGTGCCCTAACAGATGAAGGTGTTGTTACTTGGTTGTTGCGTGATACTCCAGAGAATATTGCTAAAGCCCTGCATATTCCAGCCCGACAGCTTGAAAAGTTTATTATTTATGTTACAAAATACGCAAATGCCTTCAGGTGCCTCTCACAGAGTTATGACTCGACACTATCATTATATGTTGGCTTTTTCTCAGCACTGAACGCCCGAGAGCCTTCAGATGTTCTAAGCGTTTTTGTTAGTCAGGCCCAAAATGAAACTCTACCAGACGACATTTTTTTTCTGCCCTGTATACCTGATGTGGCAGAGAGAGGTGCAGTAGTTCTTCTCAGGGAGGTTTTGGCTATACCTTACTCTGCAGTCCGTTACCGTTTGTCTGAGGTAGATCGGCGCGAATACTTTTTTCGAAGTTCTAGATTAAAACCCGAGTTCAAGTACGCCTTATCCCAAGCGTTTGGTCATTTATATTCGAAGATTGGATTATCTGCTGATTATGAATCTCGGCGGAAAGCTGCTATTGCCCAGGTGTCTTCATTTCAATGGAGTTGAATATGAAATCAGTGACTATCGATGAAAAGTCTGTTTCTGCAATAAGTGCTGGGCAGCTAGATATAGAGTCGATCCATAGCAGTCTTTCGCTTCCTCAATCAACACCTACCGTGAAATGTGTGGTAGTCGAGGATCACGGTTTTATTTTATCTCGAGTATTCCAGCCAAACGACGCTCTGTTGACAATATCCCTAGCTGAAGATGGCCCCCTTAGTGACATGAATCTTGAGTCTCGTGAGGAGGCTTTTGGGAGACTTATTCGCTGCACTTCGCGAATAATCTCTGGAAGAACTCGCTCTATTCCTAACAAATGGCGTCCCTATCACCTAAAAAGTCTTCTTGCATTTCAAGCTGATAGATTTTCTAGAAGCGTTGATGGTGGTAAAACCAACGCTGGTAGAATAATTCTTGAACACACTCAGTCCACGGGACTAAGAGTTTTTGCCTTTCTTCTAGATCGAGACGGTGTTCGAGATTTGTCATCTATTTTACCACCGCGGGAACTGATGCAAGCTGCCATAGAGCATATTCCAGCAGCTCTTGCATTATATGAGGAGGCTGCCCCTAATGGTAGCTTTGGTAATGCGGTGACACTCGATAATCAGCTGCCATCCAAGGCGAGTGACTTCTTTACTACTGAAGAATGGTATGATTCAAGACTAACATTTGCACAGCGTAAATTTGTAGATCACCCTTTAACTACGAGCGTTAGATTAGTAGGTCCGGCTGGGACCGGAAAAACAGTTGCGTTGGTAGTTAAATGCATAAAAGAAATAAAAAAGTCGTTATCAGAGAATTCCAATAAAAGATTTTTGTTCTTAACTCATGCAAACGATACGGCGTCTGCAGTTGAGGATTTGATTCAGGTAATGGAGCCTGACTCTGGGTTAGAGTTTTTAGCATCTGATTCTCCGTTAATTACTGTCACTACTCTCTATGGTCTGGCCGATGAGCAGATGCGTTATGATTTGGCAGGGATTCGTCCTTTCTCTATTGATGGCCATGAAGGGAAAAGTTTTCAAGCATATGTTTTAAATGAGACGATTGAGGAGTATAAAAACGGAAACTGGATTATCTATCAAGGCTCTTGCTCTGCGCCATTTTCGCAATATATGTCGTCGTCGCCAGATTCGGGGGAAAGGCGCTTCTTTCTTTGGGAGCTCCTTAATGAGTTTGCATGTGTTTTGGACGCTGAGGGCATGCGCAGTAGTTCGGCACGGAGGGCTCAATATTTAACCGAAAGGCGTAAGGTTTGGATGCTGCAGCTGGCAACTAAAGAGGAGCGCGAAGTAGTTTTAGATTTGTACGACGATTTCAGATCAAAGTTGCGCATCAACAAAGTTATTGGTGGCGACCAGATGGTGACAGATTATTTGAACCATCTTGATAGCTTTAAATGGGAAGCTACGCGAGAGGATCAAGGTTACGATGCTGTTTTTGTCGATGAGCTGCACCTGTTTAATCGACAGGAGAGAATGGTCTTCAGGCATCTTCTGAGGTCGCCAATTGAAACACCTATTGTTTTCATGGCGTACGATGCAAAACAGTCTCCGAGAGATACTTTTCTAAAGCTTCCAAGCGTCGAATCTAAACAGCTTGACCTATGGAAAGATGCTAAGTTAGGCAAAGTTGAAAAAATTGAACTTGTGGATGTATTTAGATATACACCGCAGATAACTAGAGCGCTTTCATGCATAGATGAGCAATTTCCGGGGCAAAACTTAGACGATGATTGGCCACAATATGCCGGTATTTCTCAGATAGAAGATGGGATGGTTCCAACAATTTGTAATTTAGAATCTATTAATGCGGTATACAGCATTGTTTTTAAAAGGGCAAAAACAGCGCAGAAGGCCCTAGGTAGAGGAGGGCGTGTAGCGGTGCTTTGCGCGAGCAACGAGCTTTTTCTTAAGTACTTAGACTTCACGGCTTATCGAAACGACTTTGTCTCTATAACTTCTCGAGACGATGCTTCGGGCATAACCAAAAGTGTACGTAAATTCATTTTTAGCATGCCTGAATATGTCGCAGGATTGCAGTTTGATACGGTCTATCTCATTGATGTTAATAAGAATGAGATTCCGGAGGGACCATATTCTACAGCCGCGACTCGTAAGTTCATTGCGCAGATATATTTAGGGGCGAGTCGTGCTGAACGAGTGCTAGAGCTCTACTCCTCAGACGAACACGGTGGAATATCATCGACAGTCTCTAGAGCGGTCTTAGCGGGCGCTATTCATCCTGTGAGTCAAATTGAGATACTCTGAGTTGGCCGAAGGACGTGAACGGCTGAGTAAGCTACTTTCGTCTATGCTAAGCCGTTTTCAGTTTTTTGGAGTACCCCTTAATAACCAGATTTTAAGTTCTTATTTTTGCGGCTGCGGCTGCGGCTGCGGCCACGGTCACATTCGCAGCGGGTTTATCGAGCTTTCGTCATATTGAGACTATCAGCGCAGCTACGCTCTGTACGTCATGACTTCTGGTAAACCAGCCCGCTTGCGCGGGCTGGTTTGGTTTATACAGCGAATAGCTCCTCCCAGGATGTGGTATGCGCCCTGGCGGTTAGGTCTGAAAGGTCCAGTGTGCTGCAAGCTGGTCCGAAACGGGGTACTTTGAGCCTGTTCAGTGAGTCGCCGATCCCACCCTTCTGCTGGCTGATCGCAACCAATCTCCCTCCTAGCGCTGCAAGTTGCTCTGCAGCCGCATCCCACTTCTCACGCAATGCAAACTCTACCGCATCTAAGGCCGCTGCCTTTGCATCCTCACGGCCCTTTTGAGCTGCCGTCAGTTGAGTATCAAGCGCGTCCAGCTCCGCCTGCAGTGCATTGAGGACGAGGTCTTGTCTTCTAACTTTTTCATCTGTCGTTGCAAGCTGTTTCGATGCCTTCTGCATGTCGTCGTTCGCTGCTTTCTCACCCTCGCTGTCGCCGTTGGCCAAAGAACGTGCATAGGAAGTGGCCGCATTGCGCTCGGCTTGCTGAGCTTTTTCTAGCGCGGTATCCGCTTCAGATTGAATTGACTGAAGCCGCTTAGTCACGTAAGCCTTCTTCTTCTCTAATGCTGAGACTTGATCTGTGGCCTCAGACATCGCTTGGAGGGACTCAGCTTTGATTCGACCGATCTTCTCAGCGTGCTCCAGGTAAGTTAGCTCACGTTCAATTGCCGCAAGTTCATTTGGTATAGCTCTTATGCGGGATTGCACATTTGATATCTTTTCCGAAGCCGCATTACGCTCCGGGCTGCCTATGATGTTGCCCTCTGCGCTGTAGCTGGAGGGAGTATTGCGCCATTCAGCTTCCAATTGTGGAAGACTATTTTTCAGACTTCCCAGCTCTGTAATGAGCGCGTCTTGCTGCTGTTTTAACCCGTTCATGGTGAATTCCTAAGAGAGAAAATGAGTTTTTTATCTGGCTGGCCAAGCCGGTAATAGCCGGCGCTGCCCCATAACTAACGCCACGTTTTAGGCAGCTTGTGCGTCCCGCTCGCCCTCTTCAGGCACAGAGACAATCACGTAGCAGCGCTGCAGCCCCAGTCCGGGTAAGCGCACAGCGGTCGACGCCTTGCCATCTTTTCCGGGCTCTAAAACACCTCGTTGCAGCAGCTCCTTGTTCACCGCATTCACGTTCATGCCTCGGAAAATCTCGGAGCGCCATGCCTCTGGCAAAACGTAATAGGTGGTCGTTGTGTGCAGCATGTCGCCCAGACCGTGTTCCAGCGATTTGCGAAAGCCGAGCCTGTCGATGGTGCGCGGACCGTGTTCATCGACCTTCGCCGCCGCTGATTCCCAGCGGGTAAAACGGCTCTCGCCGAAGCGCTCAATGACTTGGCGCAGTCGTGCCAAGATCGCATCGCCTTCGAAGTTACCGGCACCGCCTCGCTCATTCATCCAAGCGTTGAGGCACACCCGAGCAGCGGTTGTCGCAGTGCCGTCGGGCCAGCCTGTTATCCCCATCGCAGTCGCTAGCTCACCAGCTGCGGCCGCGATGCCGAAGCGAGCGGCGGCGCGGTGAGCTTGTCCGCTCGCCGACGCGGGCAAGGATTTAGCGATAAAGCCTTCCAGCGTGCGGCGCAGGATGGCGGACCAAGCGTGACGTTTATCGGGTTCGCATAAGGCTGTGAGAAACGCGGTAAGCGGTGTGCCGTAGTATTTTGCGACTCGTGCTTTGAGCGCGTCCGACAGCGCCGCTGCATCATCAAAACCGTTCAACGCGTCGAACATGCCCAAGCCTTTGCTGGCATCGGCGGGGACAGCGAGCATGCGCACCTCCATACCCGCTTTGAGCTCCTTGTTCGCTTCGGCCATGTGCTGGGCCAACGTCTTCTCGCCGGTGGAGAGGAACAGCAAACGCCACTCCTGCACCTGTCGGCCTGCCTGGCCTCGATCATTGGCCCGTGCCTTGCCGGTGCCGTTGCCGAGCATGTACACCGTCTCGCCGATGATGCGCGGATCGCACATGCCAATCTCGTCCAGCACCAGCAGGCCGTCCGAGTGCGCGGCGGCGATGGATTCCAGTGCGTTGTCGGTCGAGCGCCAAGAACGCACCAGGCGAGGTCCACCGTAGATCGAGGCTGCGACCTGCAGGTGTGTCGTTTTGCCGCCTGAGCTATCGCCATACAGGTGAAAGCCGCCCGACTCATGCCCCAGCATGTGCAGCAACGGACCCGCGAAGGCCACGCCGACCACAAACGCCAGGCGATGGTTGCCCACGCACAACGCGCCGATCTGCTCCTGCCACTGCTCAAGCGTGCCCGCTTCGCTGATCGGCGGTAGTTGAGATCCGGCTTCGTAGAAGTGCAGGTGTTCGCTGTGCATGCCTACCTGTTGCTCCGGTAGGAGAAAGGCGTTGTCGTGCCAGCCCAGGCGAGTGACCAGTCGTGCCCGCTGTGCGCTGTCGAAACCGCCGAGGTAGCTCTGCAGGTCGTTGCGCGCATTGCGCCCTGATCGGCTGCCAGCCAGGCGCAGGCCCATGTCTACCAACGGGCCGAGTACGTCCTTGCCGAAATCGCCGGTCATGGTGCGCGCCGGAATGTTCCAGCGCTTCTTGGCCCCGTCGGGGTCGTCGAACTCCACGAGCAGGCCCCAGTTGTGGCCTTTGTCATCGCGGGTCCGGGCCAGGATCTCCAGAGGCGAACACACCGGGCGCGCTTCGCCGTCGTCGCCTGCGTAAAAAACACCCTCGGGTGTCAGGCGAAAGCCGCCAGGCATCAGGTCGTTTTTCGGTTTTGCAGGGCGCTTGGCCGTTGGCTTCGTCTTCGCTTTCGGAGTGGGTTCGGGCTCCTCCGGTGCGGACGGTTCTTCTACCGAACCGAATAGCTCGCCACTGCGCTCCAGCTCGGCGAAATGGTCAGCTGTCCAGCCTTTGGCAGGAGCGTCGGCGGCATCATCGCCGTTGTCCCATTGGCCACCTTTGGCGAAAGCAGCGCGGTCGTTTTTCATCGTGGGTTTGCGCTTGAACACTTCCAGCGCGATGAACCTCACCGAGCCTGCGCCGATCTCGCGCAGCTTGTGGGCGACCGCGTCCATGCAGGCTGCGCCGCTGTCGTCGTTATCTGCCCACAACAGCACGTCGCGGCCTTTGAGCGGTGTCAGGTCTGCTTTATGCCAAGAGTTCGAACCGTTCGGCCAGCATGTGGCAACGTGGCTCGGCATCAAATCAGCCGCTGCGTCAGCGGCCTTTTCGCCCTCGCACAAGACCACCGGCGCATCGGCACGGAGCGCCAATTCATCCAGGCGCAAAAGCGGCCGGGGCTCGGGCAGTCCTTGCCAACGCCATTGGGTCGTTTCGCCGTCGCTGCGTTTGCACCAGGTCAGCGGCGCAAAGACCTTTTTCGGTTTGCCGTCCACATCGGGGCCGAGGTCGAACCGGTACAACGCCATGAGCGGATGGCCTTTGTCATCGCGATAAATCCAGACCTTGGACGGTGCGCCATGCTGCCGGTGTTTAACCGGGCATTTGTTCATCGCCTTGGCCGGGATCGGCTGGATAGCGATCCACTCGAGCGCTTTGCTTTTGGTCGGTGCGGGTTTGGCGGGCGCGGAATCAGCAGTTACGCCGAGCAGATCCGCCAGTTTGTTGCAGGCCTCGACGTCAGTGCCGCCGTCGATGTAGCGGACCAGGTCGATCAAATCGCCGCCCTTGTCGCCGGTCGCGAAGTCAGACCAGGTGCCTTTGCTGATACTGATTTTCAGAGAGCCCGCACGCTTGTCCGTTCGGGTGGGGTTGGGTGCGGTGTACTCTTTACCGCCGTCCACTCGCTTCCCGTTCGGGAGCCAGTGAGCGAGGACCTTGTCGATGTTGCGCAGCGCAGCAGTTTTGACCTGTGCGAACGATGGGCGCTTTTTAGTGCCGGAGGTGCTCATGGGCGATCCTCCGTTGGAAACTGCAGGCTGGTGGTCACGTCATCGATGATGGCCTTGACCATATCGCCGAGGTAATGGGCAGCCCACGCTGCGCTGCTGTCGTCGTTCATGCCCGCTTGAAGCGTCAGTTTGTTGATGCAGTCAGTCAGCACGGAGGCGTGTTCTAGGGCCTCCTCGCAGGAAACGCCCGCGTTGACGCTGAACAGTGGTTGGTTTCGGGCGTTGTATTTGGCAAAGGCGGTGTGCCCGGTCGTGTTGCCTTGGAAAGACGTACTCACAGGCCACCTCCTTGCGCTGGACCGCGGACCAACTCGTCTGCGTGAAGCGCCAGGGTTCGTATCAAACCCAACGTGCCGCGCACGTCCCAGAGGGCGGCGGCGATGATGTGATTTGCCAGGCTGGGACCGTCATTTTCGAACTGGTCTTCAAGCAGCAACAGTACCGAGCTGGCGCGGTCGACGGCGCAGGCGATGGCGTCGATGGGAATACCGGCATCGGCTGTCGGATTAACGCAGAGTAGGTCTTCGGGCAGGGAAAAACTCAGGGCGTTGCTCATTGGGCACCCCCTGCGTTTTCGAGGGCGCGAGCTTTGGTCATGTGAGCGTTGTAGCGGGCAAGGCGTGTAGCGAGGCTGGAGTTGGCGTGTAAAGCGGCGAGAGCCATTGCGCGATGGGCAGCGGCGCGATTTTTTGACGGATTGAGGGCGTGCATGTGGAGCTCCTTTTGCTGGGGAGCTACCACCGTTCGCGACCAAGCGAATTAGGGTGGCAGCTGTACGCGGGTTGGTCGACCGGGGCAAAAGGAACCCAGCAGGCCCGAAGGCCTCCCACGCACAGCCGCCATAAAACGGAAATGCGGACGCAAAAAAAGCGCCTGCAATCTGAATGGGGGCGCTGTTGCGCCTTTTGCTTTTCGGGCGACCAAGCCCGATCGCTGAATTTGCAGCGACGGCCAGAGAATAACGCCCGGTTTTAGGATGTGCAACTGTTTGAGCGACTTGCACTCGCGCTCGATGCGAAATACATTTGACGTGCATGTAGATTTACCTCAACGCCTCCGGTTGCCCCCGGAGGCGTTTTCGTTTGTGCGTGCGCCGAACCTGTGACGTGATAGCCCGGCGCTCTGGTGCCAGATCGGGGCGAGCAGATTGGGGCGGGGAGGGCTCAAGCCGCCTTCGTTTCGGTATCAAATAGCGGGGCGGGGACTTCACCTTTCAGCCAGGCGAGAATTTTTCGATCTTCGTTACATCGACGGCGATGCATGACCGTTAGGTGGTCCCGACGCTCGGCAATGCTCTGCTCGATGTAAGTCGCCCGGTCTTCTTGCAGACGCAGTTCGCTGTGTAGCTTTTCGCTGTTGGCCTGTTCGGTGGCGAGATCGGTGGCCACGTAGTCCTGCCAAAACTTCGCTTCATTGGCAAAGCCGCCGGACTGGTCGACCAGCCAGTAAGTCACCCAGTCGTTGAGGCCGACCGTTCGCAATGCTGTGCGGCGGCCTTCCTTCATCGCGAAATGGCCAGTCCCATGCACGCTGGCGAACTCGCGGCGGATCGCATGCTTGCGAATCCACTCAGGTACATTCCAAGGGTTAGGTCTGAGAGGAAGAGCCAGGCCGTCTGCATTGAAAAAGATCGCTTCTTGCTCCAGGCCATTCCAACTGATGCCCGCAATGGTGCGACTCTTCCAGTTGAGCTCGTCCTGCCTGTAGAGCTGGAACCCGATGCTGTAGGAATCGATGAAAGGTCCGTCACCTTTTGAGATGCGATTGTTCATGCGGCCACCTGATCGCGAGCAGCGATGCGGCTGCGTGCCCAGGCTTGAACTTCGGAAAGCACCCAGGCGACAGGCGCGCCCCTTGCTGTGCTGTTGCTGAGCTTGACGGGCTGTGGAAAGCAGGAGGCGGGCTGCTGCATGAGCTTGTAAATGGTTGAACGCTTCATGCCCACGATTCCCTCAACTTCGCGCATGCGAATCAAAGTTGAGGCAGCGTCGAACAACAGCGGAGCGTTGGCAGGTGTTTCGCGAGGGAACTCGGTTACAGAGGTACTCATAGAGACAGCTCTCGATAGGTTTGGACTGACGAGAGCAATGATCTAGGCGAGGGGGTCTAGCGGGCAGTTCACCTCCATTTGAAATTCTGGCTACAGCAGGTTGTGTTGCTTGAGGATCTCTTCAATCCTTTTACGTGTCAGAGGTTTCGACATTTCGAGAGTGGCCCAATCAGGACGCTCACTTTCCGGCTTGGTAACTTCTCTCTCAAACCAGCGATGCACAGTTGTCGTGACATAGCGACGCGACATGCCATTTTTCAGCAATCCCAGCGCGTAGTTGACGATAGCTCTGTCACGCTCACGCATTTCGATTTTCCGATCTTTGCCGCTGAGTATTCCGCCTTTTCGTCGAACCGCCGCCTTGATGGCCGCAGCTACCAAAGAAGTCAATTCGTCGTTCCGTAAGCCCGCTAGGTTTATGATCGGCTCAAGGAATAGCGTATACAGATCAAGGGCGTCGATCCGATCATCTGGGCTCGCCTGCGATGACACATAGTCGCAGTAGAAATCCCAAGGCCAGTCCGGCACCTTCCATCCCGGTGGGAAGGCATCTTGTTCGGCTGAGCGCATCCATTCACTTAGAGCTTCAAGTGCCTTTGCAGCGCAGGCCATGACATAGGCTGCGTGAGCTTGGTTATCTGTGGCGGAATCGCACCCAGTGAAATGACGAACCCAATGGGCTACGCGTGAAGACGCATCACTCAAAGCGTAATCGAATATTTTTTCTTCAAGCTTGGTTGTTTGGATACACAAGGTGTCCAGGTCGCTATCGAAATCATCTGTTTGAATTCGTAAGCAGCATTTATCGATCAAGTTGCAGGCATCGATAATTTGCTCATCGCAGAGACTGTACAGTGGCTGAGCGGATAGATAACTGATCAGACTCGCCGTTGGTTTTGGCAGGGCATCGAGTTTTTGAACATGGTCTAACACCATGAGACCTGAAACTACGTCCATATCCCACGCCCTTTATTTGCGCAGATTAGCCAGCGAGCAACACGCACTGTGCGGCTCATGAGGCGGCAGGCCACCAGCGGCAACGGGTTCCCGGTCGTGTTACACGATTCAGCTACGTTACACACCGAGCATAACTCTGGTGCGATCCGTGTAACTCGAAATAAATTTAATAAATTCAGTTGGTTATGATCGTTCGTTACACCTGAAACACGAGTTACACCGGTTTTGAGACGGGTGCGGGTGTGGCCAATCATAATGCCTTCCCGAATTGTCCCTGAACAACATTACCCGCCATGAGCTCATCGAGATGATCGGCATACCACTGCATCATGACTTTGCGTTGAGGTAGATAAACTGCCTTGTTATATACCCCTGCAATTCCTTCCTTCACGTGGGAAAGTTGCGCCTCAATATGATTTTCATCGAAGCCTTGCTCATTAAGGATCGTGCTTGCGATATGACGAAAGCCATGGCCTGTTTGACGTCCGGCATAACCGAGTCTGCGTAATGCCATGAGAAAGACGGTGTTGCTGCGGGGGATGGTTCGATCTTTCCGGCCAGGAAACAGCAGCGGGTATGCTCCCGTAAGCGAGCGCAGTTCAGTGATTGCTTCGACGGCTTGACGGGATAGCGGGATCACGTGTTCACGCCGACGCTTCATGCGCTCGGCTGGGATCGTCCACAGCTTTTTATTGAGGTCAATCTCTGACCAGCGTGCTTCTCGAACTTCACTCGGACGTGCTGCCAACAGCGCAAGCAAGCGGAGCCCCAAACGAACGTCCTTCGCGTGAGGGTAAGAGTTGATCGCACGAAGTAGGGCAGGTAGTTCCTCTACTGATACGTGTGCATAATTTTCAGCGCTACGCGTTTGAAGGAATTTGTTGAGGCCTTCGAGAGGGTTATGGATGGCGCGTCCAGTGACGCGTGCCAGGTCATAGATTTCTTTGCACGTGGCGCGGACTCTGCCCATTTGGTCAATGATCCCTTTCTGCTCCATGCTGCGCAGGAACTCCATCCACTCAAGAGGCAGGATCTCGGTATAAACCCGCTTCCCAAATACTGGAAACGCGTGCAGCTCCAAAGCTCCAATGATTCTCCGGGCGGTCCCAGCTTCCCAGCCCGACCGTCTTGAATCAAACCACTCCCGTGCAAGCGCTTCGAACGTGTTATTGGCTGCCTCCAGGTCAGCAGCTCTCCTAGCCTGTTTGCTGACTAACGGATTTTTCCCGTTGGATGAGTCTTCACGCAGTTGTGCCGCCTTCTGCCTGGCTAGGGAACCGCTGACTTCGGGATAGCCGCCTAGCCCTAGCCAAGACCATTTTCCGTCTGGCTTTTTGTAACGCAATTCCCAAGACTTCTGGCCATTTGCTTTGACCCGAAAATACAAGCCGTTGCCATCTTGCTCCCGATAAGTCGCGTCCTCTGGTTCCAGCCCGGAGAGCGTGGTGTCGGCTAGCGGGCGGCGCTTGATGTCAGTACGTTTCACGGCTTGTATGCCTCCTGTTCAAGGAATTGCAAAGCATACACGTGGGCATACACGGCGTGAAGGTATAGGGGTGGACTGCTATGAATAGCCAGAGACAACAAAGCCCGCACGTGGCGGGCTTCTTGGGGGATTTCGTAGACTATCTGAGACAGGTCTAGATTGCT
>LIDZ01015616.1_pt2 | contig 18251 bp, 18 predicted proteins | sample 644651 | NCBI WGS metagenome assembly LIDZ01 (sample SAMN03856242, study PRJNA289617) | food metagenome | isolation source: wine grapes on drying loft during traditional withering process | host: Vitis vinifera cv. Corvina | place: Italy: Gargagnago di S. Ambrogio di Valpolicella | collected 2014-01 | reverse complement strand
CGATGTGTTGACAGGGAACTGTGATGTGCTTGTCTGTGACGGTTTTGCCGGCAACATCCTGCTGAAGACGTTGGAAGGCACGGCTGGAGCAATGTTTTCTTTGCTGAAGGAACAGTTTAGCCGTTCTCTTAAGACTAAGCTAGGTGCAGCCTTACTAATGCCAGAGCTTCGCAGCCTTAAAGGGAAGATGGATTATAAGGAACACGGTGGAGCCCCACTGCTCGGTCTTAGTGGTCTAGTAGTGAAAGGTCATGGCTCTTCGGATGGTAATGCAGTTAAGAATGCAGTTAGACAAGCACGGATTGCGCTTCTGGCGGATCTTGTGCCAAGCATATCTAAGGAAATTAGCGGGAAGTGAGTGACAATATGAAACAGTTGCGGCCAGTTGGAATTATCGGTACAGGGAAATATGTTCCTGAGAAAATATTAACTAACAGTGATCTGGAGAAGATAGTAGATACGAATGACGAGTGGATTGTTAGTCGGACGGGTATTCGGGAACGGCACATTGCTGCTCCACATGAAGCAACCTCTGATCTTGCTTATGAAGCTGCGCTCAAGGCACTGGCCTCTGCAGGCATGAATGCGGAAGAACTGGATCTTATTATTATAGCTACAGTTACACCGGACAGTTCTTTTCCTTCTACGGCCTGCATATTGCAGGATAAGCTGGGTGCCAAGAATGCAGCAGCGTTTGACTTGTCGGCAGCATGCTCAGGCTTCGTTTACAGCTTGGCTACTGCTGTTGGATTTATTCAGAACGGAATGTACAACAATGCTCTGGTGATTGGTGCCGATACCTTGTCGCGTATTACGGATTACACGGATCGAAATACATGTGTATTGTTTGGTGACGGTGCAGGTGCAGTAATCGTTGGAGAAGTTCCGGAAGGCCGTGGTTTCCAATCTTTCGATCTGGGAGCCGAAGGTTCAGGCGGACATCTGCTCAAGCTGGAAGCCGGCGGTTCACGTCTGCCTGCCTCTGAGCAAACCGTAGCAGATAAGAAGCATTTTATTTATATGAACGGTCGTGACGTATTCAAGTTTGCCGTACGTATCATGGGCTCTGCTACAGAGCGTGTGCTCACCAAAGCGGGCCTGGTCAAAGAAGATATTGATCTGTTTGTACCGCATCAGGCGAACATCCGTATCATTCATTCTGCTATGCAGCGTCTGGATCTGCCTCCAGAGAAATGTGTGATTAATGTAGATAAATATGCCAATACTTCAGCAGCTTCCATACCGTTGGCTCTTGTAGAAGCAGCGGAAGAGGGACGTATGAAGGAAGGCGACACTGTGCTGATGGTCGGCTTCGGTGGCGGTCTTACTTGGGGTGCTGCAGTTATCATCTGGTAGCAGGAAGGAGTTAATATTTATGGGTAAAATCGCATTTGTCTTTCCCGGTCAAGGTGCACAAGCCGTGGGTATGGGTAAGGATGTATATGATGCCTTGCCACACAGCCGTGCGGTGTTCGAGAAGGGCGATGAAGTGCTTGGCTTTCCGCTGAGCAAGCTCATTTTTGAAGGTCCCGACAGTGAATTGAAGCAGACAGTGAATACACAGCCTGCTTTGCTTACAGCTAGTGTGGCTTATCTTGAGGCGTTGCGTGAACAAGGGTTGCAGCCAGATTACGTAGCCGGTCACAGTCTTGGTGAATACAGCGCGCTGGTAGCCGCCGGTGTTCTGTCTTACGAGGATGCCGTCGCTTTGGTGCGTCTGCGTGGACGTTTCATGGAAGAAGCTGTTCCTGGTGGTCTAGGGGCCATGGCAGCAGTGCTTGGAGCAGAACGGGAGGCACTGGCGGAATTATGCCGCAGTGTTTCGGAAGAGACGGGCTCGGTAGAGCTGGCGAACATTAACTGCCCTGGGCAGATTGTTGTATCCGGTTCTCTGGCTGGTGTGAACAGCGTTGTACAGCGTGTAAAAGAAGCGGGTGGCAAACGGGCAATTCCGCTTGAAGTAAGCGGACCGTTTCATTCCTCTATGATGAAGGAGGCAGCGGATCGTTTGGCGGTTGAGCTTACGAGAATAACCTTCAACACTCCGTCTGTGCCTGTTATCGTTAATGTCACAGCTTCACCCGTTACCGATCCCGAAGAAATTCGTGAGCTGCTTGTGCGTCAAGTCTATTCACCAGTCCTCTGGCAGGATAGTATTGAATGGCTGATCGCTGACGGTGTTGACACTTTTGTTGAGATTGGGTCCGGCAGTGTATTGACGGGGTTGATCCGCAAAATTGACAAAACCGTAAAGCTGATTAATATCAACAGCTTGGAGAATACTCAAACTGCTTGGTAAGAGGATTAGCTTGGGCTTGTATGCAGCATGATGATTGAAAGGGGATAAACAATGTTCTCAGCATTGCGGGGCCAGACGGCCCTCGTCACTGGCGCTTCACGCGGCATTGGCCGCAGTATTGCCTTGGCACTAGCAGAGCGCGGCGTAAAAGTAGCTGTGAACTTCGCAGGAAATGAAGCTGCCGCTCAGGAAGTTGTAGCGCGTATTGTGGAGCTTGGCTCGGAAGGAATTGCACTTCGGGGCAATGTCGGTAATACTGAACAAGCGGATAACCTTGTTAAAGAGGTTATAAGTACTTGGGGCAAAATCGACATTCTCGTTAACAATGCCGGTATTACCCGGGATAATCTGATTATGCGCATGAAAGAAGAAGAGTTCGATCAGGTCATCGAAACCAATCTCAAAGGTGTGTTCAACTGTCTTAAGGCAGCGACACGTCCGATGATGAAGCAGCGTTACGGCCGGATCATTAACATTTCCTCTGTAGTGGGTGTCACAGGCAATCCTGGTCAGTCGAACTATTCGGCAGCCAAAGCAGGGATTTTTGGTCTGACGAAGTCGGCAGCGCTTGAGCTGTCCTCACGGGGAATAACAGTTAACTGTATCGCTCCCGGCTTCATAGACACCGATATGACCAGCGAGCTGTCCGAGGAAGTCCGCAGTGAACTGACAAAGCGAATTCCGCTTGCCCGACTTGGGCGGCCGGAGGATATTGCTATGGCCGTATTATTCCTAGCTTCGGAAGGAGCAGCATATATGACCGGCCAGACACTACACGTGGATGGCGGGATGTACATGTAAGCATTGGCCTAAGAGTTAAAATCTTTATAGGAGAAGGAATTGAGATGTTCAAAAGGCGTTTTTAACGCGAATATGGCATTTTGACCTCATATCTCGTATAATACCAAAAGAGGAGGTGAACCGGATGTCCGATGTATTAGAGCGTGTAACACGTATCGTCATCGACCGCTTAGGTGCCGATGAAGCTGAGGTAACATTAGAAGCGTCTTTCAAAGATGATTTAGGTGCTGATTCTCTTGATGTAGTAGAATTGGTTATGGAATTGGAAGATGAATTTGATATGGAAATCTCTGATGAAGATGCAGAGACGATTACGACCGTGGGTGAAGTTGTGAAGTACATACAATCTCATACCTAGAGTCCTATGATTGAGAGTCCCGTTCTTTGCTAAGGCGGGGCTTCTCCTCATTTTTACGGTGCTTATGAATGACCAAAGGGTGTGTTCCTTGCCCCTTTAGTGGGAAAATAACAGGATCACTGGTGGGTATATCCATGCGGTGACTGCAGTTTATATAGTATTAATTCGCAGTAAATAATTACGGTATGTTAAAGTACAGCCTACAGATGGGGTGATTGCGTTTGAGTCATAGAGTGGTTGTTACCGGTATGGGCGTAGTGACGTCGCTGGGTAAGGATTTGGAAACGTTTTGGGGTAACCTGATGAGTGGCAAATCCGGGGTATCATTGGTTGAAGCCTTTGATGTCAGTGAATATACTACGCGAATAGCATCTTCTGTTAAAGAGTTTGATCCTGAAGCGATGTTTGGTCGCAAGGAAGCACGTAAAATGGACCGTTTCGTACAGTTTGCTGTAGCTGCCGGTGAAGACGCGCTGAAGGATAGCGGCCTTACGATCGGTACAGATATTGATGCAGAGAGAATTGGCGTATCCGTTGGCTCAGGTATTGGCGGACTTGGCACATGGGAAGACAATCATAATATATTGCTGGAGAAGGGTCCCAAGCGTGTCAGCCCTTTCTTTATTCCTATGATGATTGCTAATATGGGTTCTGGACAGCTGTCCATTAACCTAGGTGCCAAGGGTCCTAATACGACTATGGTTACAGCTTGTGCAACAGGTACCCATTCCATAGGGGAATCCTTTCGTTTCATCCAGCGCGGTGATGCAGATGCAATGATCTGTGGCGGTGCGGAAGCAACGATTCGCCCTACTGGCATGGCCGGGTTCTGTGCAATGAGAGCGATGTCTACTCGTAACGAGGAGCCTGAGAAGGCCAGTCGCCCGTTTGATATCGATCGTGATGGTTTCGTCATGGGTGAAGGAGCGGGAATTCTGGTTCTGGAATCGCTTGAGCATGCACAACAGCGCGGAGCAAGAATTTATGCTGAAGTGATTGGTTATGGACTTAGCGGAGATGCTCATCACATGACTGAGCCTGATCCGGATGGTGCGGCTCGCTGTATGAAGATGGCGATTCGTGATGCGGGGATTGCTCCGGAAGATATTGATTACATTAATGCACATGGTACTTCTACACCTGTAGGAGATAAGTCGGAGACGCTTGCTGTCAAGAAAGCCTTGGGAGACCATGCTTACAAAGTAGCGATCAGCTCGACGAAATCGATGACCGGGCATTTGCTAGGAGCCGCTGGTGGAGTAGAAGCTATTATATGCGGACTATCCCTGCAAAAAGGGATAATTATACCAACGATCAATCTAGATAACCCTGATCCGGAATGCGATTTGGATTATGTACCAAATGTGCCGCGTGAAGCGGATCTAAACATTGTCATGTCGAATTCATTCGGATTCGGTGGACATAACGCAACAGTTATTTTAAAAAAATATAATCAGTAAGGGGACAGCGCGGTGAAAGGCGACTTGAAGCAATTACAAGTTCAACTTCATATCCAATTTCGCGATTCTGTACTTCTAAAGCAAGCCTTTACCCATGCATCTTATGTGAATGAACACCGTTTCAATCAGCATCAGGACAATGAACGCCTTGAGTTTCTTGGCGATGCAGTTCTGGAGCTTACGGTTTCCGAATATTTGTACAATCTTCTGCCGGACAGGCCTGAAGGTGAATTGACCAAGCTGCGGGCAGCTATTGTGTGTGAGCCTTCGCTGGTCAGATTCGCTGAAAGCCTGGGCTTCGGCCGTTATGTACTGCTGGGTAAAGGGGAAGAACTTACGGGTGGACGTACTCGCCCGGCTCTGCTGGCTGATGTGTTTGAATCCTTCGTGGGAGCGCTTTATCTCGATCAAGGACTGGAAACGGTACGCGGGTTTCTTGATAATCACGTATTTCCGCTTGTGGAGACAGATGGTAAGCTGCAAATGCAGATGACCGACTACAAGACGGAGCTGCAGGAGCTGATTCAGCATCACAGCATGGGTACGCTGGAATATCGGATCATTGAAGAACGGGGACCGGCGCATGAGCGTGAATTCGTCTCTGAAGTGTATATGGCCAGCCGTTCACTAGGTAGTGGAAGCGGGCGCTCCAAGAAGGAAGCAGAACAACAAGCGGCAGCAGCAGCATTGCTGCTGCTGAAGGAAGACGGCGCCTGAGAGTTTTACTTTCTTGGGAGTAAGTCGAACTAGAGGAGAAAAGCAGCAATGGTCTGAGTGTCGCCATTTGGCGGAGGTCAGACTGTTGCTGCTCTTTTTCGAAATATAAGGATAAAGTATACTGTGAAATTATACTTTATCCTTATATTTTTACTTGAATAAATCAGTAGGTTCATCGTCTTTAGGTCTATTTTAGGGCAACGAACGCTATGTTATAATGGGTCAGAGGTGATTGGCGAGTTATGTTTTTGAAACGGATTGAATTAGCTGGCTTTAAATCGTTTGCCGACAAAACGGAAATGGAATTTGTGCGTGGAATTACAGCCGTAGTAGGTCCGAACGGAAGCGGCAAAAGCAATATTTCGGATGGCATCCGCTGGGTGCTGGGCGAACAGAGCGCCAAATCTTTGCGCGGCGGCAAGATGGAGGATATTATTTTTGCCGGTAGTGATGCACGCAAAGCAGTGAATGTAAGTGAAGTCTCGCTAACGCTCGATAATGAAGATCATACACTTCCGCTGGATTTCAGCGAAGTGACGGTCACCCGGCGTGTTCACCGCAGCGGAGAGAGTGAGTACTTAATCAACAAGCAAGCCTGCCGTCTGAAGGATATCACAGAGCTGTTTATGGATACGGGTATCGGGCGTGAGGCTTATTCTATTATTGGGCAAGGCCGGATTGAAGAGATACTCAGTACCCGTTCTGAAGACCGGCGGGGGATTTTTGAAGAAGCTTCAGGTATTGTGAAATATAAATCGCGCAAAAAGGATGCTGGACGCAAGCTGGAGGATACAGAACAGAACCTGCTGCGTATCCACGACTTGATCAGCGAGCTGGAGGATCAGGTCGGACCGCTAAAGGATCAATCTGAGAAGGCAGTGCGTTTCAAGGAACTGCGTCAACAGCTGAAGCAACTGGAGATCTCAGTGTATGTGCACCAGATCGAAGGGATACATACGGCCTGGCAAGAAGGTAATGCCAGGCTGGAGACTTTGCGGAATGAACAGCTGGAGCTGTCAACCATTGTGTCTGCGCATGACGCCAAGCTGGAAAGCGGACGTTCTGCTCTGCGGACACTGGAAGCGCAGATAGAACAACAGCAAGAACAGCTGTTGCGATATATTGAAGCTTATGAGAAAAGCGAAGGTTATGGTGAGCTGCTGAAGGAACGCAGACGTAATCTGGAGAATAATCGTGAGCAGTTGCTGCTTACAGTTGGTTCTGTGGGTGAGCGTTCGGCTGATCGATTGCGTGAGCTAACGGATTTGGAGCTTAAGCTTACGGAGTCTCGTACAGCACTTGTGGAGTTGCGGAAGCAGCTGGCTGATGAGGAAACAAGGCTGGAGGGTGTGGCTGACGGCATCAGCCAGAGCCGGGAAGAGAAGCTGAAGAGCGCGCTCTTGGAGCTGATGAACCTGATGGCAGGTGCGCGTAACGAAATTCGTTACGCAGACCAGCAGAAGGAGAATCTGGAGCGCCGGATGAGCCGCAGTGAAGAAGAAGGCGATAAGTGGACGGTTCGCCGCGGAGAATTGTCTGTGGCCGAGAAGGGGCTCAAGGACAAGATAGCACTGCTCGGCAAGGAGCTGGGAGCTCTGCGCGGTGCCTATATCTCGGAGAGCGAGCAGATCACCAAGAGGCAGAAGCTGCTGGAAGAGACGCAATCGGGTCTGCGCAAATGGGAACAGAAGCGTGAAGCACAGGTCTCTCGCCACGAGACTATGAAGGAAATGCAGGATGACTTTGACGGCTTCATGCTTGGGGTTAAGGAAGTGCTTAAGGGCGCACGCAAAGGGCAGCTGAACGGGGTGCATGGCGCTGTTGCCGAGCTGATCTCTGTCCCAGAGAAGCTGGAGCTTGCTATGGAGACTGCGCTCGGCGCGTCGCTTCAGCATGTCGTCATGGAGAATGAGTCTGTGTCACGCCAGGCGATTGCTTTTTTGAAGCAGCGTCAATTAGGGCGAGCTACCTTTCTTCCGCTTGATGTGATCCGGCCTCGACAAATTTCTGGCAGTGACCGCGGAATGGTGGAGGACGCTGAAGGGTTTGTAGGTATTGGTTCCGATTTAGTAGGTTTCGACGATAAATACGCAAGTATTGTTGGTAGTCTGCTCGGAAATGTTGTTATAGCCGAAAGTCTTGAGCAGGCCAATCGTATTGCGGCTAAATGCCAATACCGTTTCCGCGTGGTTACGCTTGAAGGGGATGTGGTTAATGCCGGAGGTTCGATGACCGGTGGTAGCCAGCACAAAAAGAGCAACAGTCTATTAAGTCGTAAGCGCCAGCTGGATCAGTTGAGCGGTGAGATTGAAGAGAGCGAAAGTCAGATCGCGAAGCTGAATCAGAGCATAACACGTCTCCGTGAGGAGCAAGAGAACGCTACGGTGAAGCTGGAAGAATTGCGTCGTGGTGGAGACGAGAAACGTCTGGAAGAGCAGCGGGTTTCGGGCGACCTGAAGCAGTTGGAGCAGGAGCTGCGCCATGTGCTTGAGCAAGTAGAGAGCGCAGGTGCGGAACGCAGCAGCTTTGAGAGCGAGGTCCGTGGACTTGAAGAGGCGAGGAAGCTGGCTACTACCGAGCTTGAACGCTTGGTGAAGGAAGAGAAGGAAGCCCATGAGGAAATCCGGAACGCCGAAACTACGCGCAAGGCCAATGAATCTGCCAAAGAAGAGCTGCAAGGTAAGCTGACCGGGATGAAGGTCGCGGAAGGCAAGCTCGATCAGGAGATCTTTTCCCTTGAGGAGCAACTGCGGCGTCTAAGACAGGATGTTGGCTCACAGGATAAAGAGCTTCGCCAGAACCGCAGCTTGCTCGATACAATAGAACAGGATTTAATCAATAATACGTTGGAAGCGGTACAGCAGAAGGAAAGTCTGAACAGCAACCGCCTTAAGAAGGAAGCTACCTCTGGAACGCTAGATTTGGCAAGAGCAGAGCGATCTGCATTAACGCGTAAGCTGGAGTTGGCAGAAGGCGAGACGAAAGATCAACGGCAGGCACTGCGAGTGGTCGAGGACAAGCTGCGTTCTACTGAGGTTTCTGTGGGCAGACTTGATGTTGAGCTGGATAATATTTTGCGCAAGCTTAGTGAGGATTATGAACTTAGCTATGAGCTGGCGAAGCAGCGTTATCCTGTACCTGAGGATGTACCTGCCGCTCAAGCAGATGTACAGCGACTCAAACGTAGTATTTCCGCATTGGGTGAAGTTAATCTAGGAGCAATTGAGGAATACCAGCGTGTACATGAGCGCTTTACATTTCTTAGTGGTCAAAAAGATGATCTGGTCGAGGCCAAAACAACGCTTTATCATGTGATCCATGAAATGGAAGAGGAAATGTCCAAGCGCTTTAAGCAGACCTTTGATGCCATCCGCCGCGAATTCGGTACGGTGTTCTCGAAGCTGTTCGGCGGCGGACGGGCAGACCTCATGCTGCTGGATCCTGAACATATGCTGGATACAGGAATAGATATTGTGGCCCAACCTCCTGGCAAAAAACTGCAAAATCTACAGCTGCTATCTGGTGGAGAACGCGCATTGACCGCTATGGCTCTATTGTTTGCCATCCTCCAAGTAAAGCCGGTTCCTTTCTGTGTACTTGATGAGGTTGAGGCAGCCTTGGATGAAGCTAATGTTGTACGCTTCGCGCAGTATCTGCGTGAGTTCTCCGAGCAGACTCAGTTTATTGTAGTAACACATCGCAAAGGAACCATGGAGGAAGCGGATGTGCTGTATGGTGTAACGATGGAAGAGGGCGGCGTCTCCAAGCTCGTCTCCGTTCGTTTAGAGGATGAAGAGGCAGAAATAGCATAAGTGATTGTAGCATATGCTTCCGAAGTAGTTTAGTACGAAGTTATTCTATGAAGTGATGCTAACAAAACTTAAGCATATGCTTCCGAAGTAGTTTTATTGCGAAGCTTATCAGGGAGTAAATGCTCCATAAAAATTTAGGTTATGCTTCCGAGGTAGTTTTGTACGAAGATAATTCAATGAAGTGATGCTAACAAAACTTTTAGGAGGAACAAAATGAGCTTTTTTAGAAAGTTGAAGGAAAGCATCTCCGGCAAGACGGAGAGTGTAACCAAACAATTCCGCGATGGTCTGGAGAAAACCCGTAAAGGGCTCGTCGAAAAGGTATCAGACCTGATTATCCGCCGCAAAAAAATAGATGAAGAGTTCTACGAAGAGCTGGAAGAGATTCTGATTGGTGCTGACGTCGGCGTAAATACAGTAATGAAGCTTGTTGAGGAACTGCGTACCGAAGTGAAACAGCAGCGGATTGAGGATGCGACTGAGCTGCAGCCGATTCTGTCCCGCAAGCTGATGGAGCTGCTGCGCGGAGATGATGATAACAGCTTGAATGAGAACCCGGATGGACTTACCGTTATTCTATTCGTAGGTGTTAACGGGGTCGGCAAGACGACCACAATCGGCAAACTGGCCCACCGCTATAAGCAAGAGGGTAAAAAGGTTCTGCTGGCTGCAGGTGATACTTTCCGTGCGGGTGCAATTGAGCAGTTGGAAGTGTGGGGCCAGCGTGCCGGAGTAGATGTGATCAAGCAGCAATCAGGTTCTGACCCGGCAGCAGTTATGTTCGATGCGCTTCAAGCGGCTAAGCAACGTAATGTGGATATACTGATTTGCGATACAGCAGGCAGACTGCAGAACAAAAGCAACCTTATGGAAGAGCTGAATAAGATCTTTCGTGTCATTCAACGAGAAATTCCTAGTGCTCCGCATGAGGTGCTTATGGTACTGGATGCGACAACTGGACAGAATGCGCTTACTCAGGCCAAGCTTTTTGGCGAGAAAAGTGGGGTTACCGGTCTGGTGCTGACCAAACTGGACGGCACAGCCAAAGGTGGTATTGTTATTGCCATCCGTCAGGAAATGAATCTACCCGTAAAGCTTGTGGGCTTGGGTGAGAAAATTGATGATTTACAGGTATTCGATTCCCAGCAGTTCGTGCATGCCCTATTCGCTGGGTTGATTGCTGAGACAGAGGAACTAGAAGAGGAATAGAAATATTACCAGCAAAAAGCAGCAAGCCTCCACTAACACGAGGCTTGCTGCTTTTTTTGTTATTTTAAAAATAATATAGTTATGTTATTTCATCATATGAAAAATTCATGATAGTAATGCTTGTCAACTCTCTAGCATACAATTTTATGTATTGTCTACTTCTATGCTCCTGCAAACTATGAAATAGAGAAAGGAAGCGATTACAGAATGTAAGATGGTTCAGAAACTCCATTTTGCTGTTATATATATTGACATGAACATTATCATTTTCGTATGATGAGGGTATAAATCAATATTTTTATGGTTAATAATCTTAATTTTAAGCGTTATTTGTTACTAAACATTACTTGTTATCCGAAAGGAGTCGGGCTCATGTCAAAAATAGATCCTTTACCCGGTCTGTCTCCGTACCCGCTACAGCACTTTTTCGATGAAATGTATGCTGATGAACGGAATGTCAGACCTCATTACAAACATGTGAACCGCATGTTTTCCGGGATGAGCCCCGAAGAGCTGCAAGCCAAACAGAATATGATGCAGCGACGGATGATGGAAGAAGGTATTACCTTTACATTATACAATCCGGCACAGGACCAGCCGATGGAACGTACCATTCCTTTCGACATGATTCCTCGGATTATTCCCAAAGATGAGTGGGAAAGGCTTGAAGCCGGCATCATTCAACGAATTACAGCTTTGAATTTATTCATTCACGATATCTATCATGAGCAGTACATTGTTAAGGATGGAATTGTACCGCGGCGCATGATTATCTCTAATTGCTATTTTCGGCCAGAGATGGCTGGGTTACGGGTTCCCGGTGGAGCTTATGTAAATACCTCGGGAATTGATCTCATCCGCCATCACGACGGTCAATATTACGTACTTGAAGACAATTTGCGAACTCCTTCAGGATTCTCTTATCTCTTTAAGGGCAGATCGATGATGAATCAGTTGTTTCCGGAATTGTCATTTGCCAGCTCCATTAGGGATGTGGATCATAGCTTAAATCGATTTCTGTCGGTGCTGCGCAGTCTTTCCCCTTCACGCACTTCCGATCCGGTAATTGCGCTATTGACTCCAGGGGAATATAATTCCGCCTATTATGAGCATGCTTTTCTGGCTCAACAAATGGGGATCCATTTGGTCGAAGGCCGCGATCTGGTGACGAAGGATCATAAGATTTATCTTAAGGAAATGAACGGTCTGCGCCGCGTAGATGTATTATACCGTCGTCTGGATGATGATTTTATTGATCCGCTCGCTTTTCAGCCAAATTCGCTGCTTGGGGTAGCGGGGTTGATGAATGCCTATAGGGCTGGAAACATAGCTATAGCGAATGCGCCCGGAACAGGTGTAGCCGATGACAAAGCAATGTATGTATACGTACCGGACATGATTCGTTATTACCTTAATGAGGAACCCATACTTGGCAATGTCCCAACTTATTTGTTATCCAGAGCACAAGAACGCCAATATGTGCTGGATCATCTACCGGAAATGGTGGTTAAGGAAACCTCGCTATCCGGAGGTTATGGGATGTTGATTGGTAGTGAAGCAACCAAGGAAGATCTCGCAGAATTCCGACTGAAGATTCTGGCTGAGCCGGAGCGATATATTGCCCAGCCGATTATGTCTCTCTCTAGAGCTCCGGTATTGTCAGGAGGAACGATGACACCGCGTCATATTGATCTGAGAGCTTTCGTATTAATGGGTGCTGACCGCAAACCACATGTTATCCCCGGAGGGCTAACACGAGTGGCAATGAGGGAGGGTTCACTGGTTGTGAATTCTTCTCAAGGTGGCGGAGTTAAGGATACATGGGTAATGGCCTGACACTGCCTAACGAGTTTGCTGACATTTAACCAATGCGGCATCAATATGTAAGATGAGGGAGTGGCTGAAGATGCTGAATCGCAATGCGGAGGCTTTGTTTTGGATAGGCAGATATATTGAACGGGCTGAGAATCATGCACGGCTTATCGATGTACATTATCATATCCAGCAGGAAGAGGACTTCCAGCAAGAAGGACATAAATGGTCACGGCTGATTGATGCCTTAGGTGTCAGAACTCAGTATCAACAGCAATTTGAAAGTTTCTCCGAACAGGATGTGCTGTCTTTTATAACTCTGGACCTCGGCAACTCCAATTCGATATTCTCCTGTGTGCATCAAGCGAGAAATAACCTGCGGACATTGCGGCAGCATTTGCCTAGTGAACTATGGGATATTGCCAATAGCTTCAACCTGTGGCTCGGGGAGAGATCGGTAGCGGATATAATGAGTGGACCGCACCAGTTCTACCAGCAGATCAAAGAACGGACGGCTATGTTCCTGGGAGCAGAGCAGTCGGTCATGCTGAGAGGGAATGAATGGCATTTTATCGAGAGTGGGCGCTTTCTGGAGCGGGCGGAGAATACTACTCGCATATTACAATCGGTTACGGTATCGTGCCGATCCAAGGATATGAACGGGGTCTATATTCAGCTACAAGCCGTGTTGAAATCTGTGAGTGGGTATCAGGCGTTTCGTCGTTATTATGCTGACGCCATGTCACCGGAAAGTATACTCGAGTTTCTGATCGCCAATGCCTACTTTCCGCGTTCGGTGCGATTCTCCTTTCATAAGCTGGAAGAGCATTTGGCCAAGCTTCAGCTAGATTCTTCGGAGAAGGGCTCTGGGCATGAGAAAGTTATCCGGCAAGCAGGTAAGATCAAAGCAGAGCTTGATTATATGGAAAATGAAGATATGTCCGGTGATCTGGTAGAGGATGTGCTGAATTCACTGATGCTCTCCTGCCAAAAGCTGGGTAAAACGATGGAAGGCGCCTTTTTTCGGCGAGAGGGAATATCAGCATGAAGATCCAAATCGATCATACGACCACATACAGCTACCCCACTCCCGTTACGGACAGTGTCAATGAGATCAGGCTGACTCCGCGCACCAACTATCGGCAATCGTGTTACCATCACGAGGTCGACGTATATCCAGCGGCTAATCTATTGACCTATGAAGATTTCTTTGGAAACAGGGTTCATGCCTATTCTGTTAACAAGCCGCATACTGAGATGGTCATCCATACTAAGGCTACGGTTGTAACACTGGATAAGGCACAAGGATGGGATCTGCCGCGTATCCCGCTTAAAGAGCAGGTCGAGCTGTTGAATGACGAGAAATTTCAGAACCGTTACATTGAATTTATTTTACCTACCCGTTATACCGAGGTGACACGTGAGCTGGTCGAGTTCGCTTCGCAGCATCCTTTTGATGAAGCAGAAGATATGTACGAGTGGATTGTAAAGTTATCTTCGACGATCTATGAGCAGTTCACCTATGATCCCGGAGCAACCAGCGTGAATACAACGGTCAAAAAAGCCTTGAAGCTCAAACGTGGGGTCTGTCAGGATTATGCCCACCTGATGATCGCTGTCTGTCGCAGCGTGGGTCTGCCTTCCAGATACGTAAGCGGGTATCACTTTGTCGGGGACCTGCAGGGAGGTAATGCCAATTTTGAGCAGGCCTCGCACGCTTGGGTAGAGACTCACATTCCAGGTACTGGTTGGCTCGGGTTCGATCCGACAAATAATGTAGAAGTGAGCTGGCGCTATATCAAGCTTGGTCATGGCCGGGATTATAAAGATATTGTACCTGTAAAGGGAGTATATCGCGGGGGCCCGGGCACCTTATCGGTGAAAGTGGATGTGCGGCAGCTGGAGAATTGAATACTTGCACAAGAAGTCTCCTGTGGATATTTAGCTTCTGCGGGAGCTTTTTTTTGCGATTTTTACTTGAAATGATTAAAAAGAGGGTCGATTTGGGTAATCTTGAAACAGAGCCATTACAATGGATGATGTGGAAGGAGAGTACATATGAGCCCGAATATAGCTAAGAAGCAACGTTTTATAGGGAAAACAGCTATAATTACCGGTGCAGGCTCGGGAATCGGCCGAGCAACTGCCATTCAGTTAGCACGGGAAGGTGCAAACGTTGCGTTATTTGATTTAGTGAATGAACGTAACTTCGAATTGGAGCAGAAACTCAATAAATTGCGCAAGGACTGCGCGCTGGCGCTTGATGTCGATACTTCCGACTCGGAGCGGATGGAAGAAGCGGTACGCCAAACTGTGGACCGTTTTGGAGGACTAGATATTGTATTTGCGAATGCCGGGATCAACGGTGCAGTCGGACCTATCGAAGAACTCAGTCTCAGTGATTGGGAACATACGATGTCAGTGAATTTGACCGGAACCTTCTTAACCTTGAAATATAGTATTCCACATTTGAAAAAGAAGGGAAAAGGCAGCATCATCATCACAAGCTCCATTAATGGTAATTCGCGGTTTGCCAGCTTTGGCTGGTCGCCGTACAGTACCACCAAGGCGGGTCAGGTAGCTTTTGCCAAAATGGCTGCACTGGAGCTTGCCAAATTCAAAATTCGCGTAAATGTAATCTGTCCTGGAGCAATATCCACAAATATTGATGAAAGCACAGAATTTAACGAGGAGATCGGGGCGATCGTTATTCCGATTGAATTCCCGGAGGGTGCGCAGCCACTTGCTGACGGTCCTGGTAAACCGGATAATGTAGCAGAGTTGGTGTCTTTTCTGGCATCTGACGAATCCATTCATATTACGGGAGCACAAATTGTGATTGATGGGGCGGAATCGCTGTTATCCTAAAAGGGAAAATAATATCCGTGTCTCCAGATTCGTTGTGTTAAGGAGATGCGGATATTTCTATATTATTGACAATAATCGGATGATCGTTAAATAAAAAGTATAAATGGCTATTCTAAGATTTCCATTGAGGCACAAAGGATAATATATCGTTCATACCACTTGTTCCATTCCTCACTCCGGGACACCACGGTCCCTCCATCGAGCAGGATAGCAATGACATCCAGACATACATGCCAGCCTGCGAGATCTCTTGGCGTATGGGCTGTTATGGCCGTCAACTGTTCATTTAATACCAATAAACTGCCGTCTGCAGTAGAGGATAGCTCAAAGCGGACAGTGTCTACGCCCCACGTATATTCTAGAACGGAATTTAGCGTGTAGGCGGTAATCTTCATTTTCTCAGAGATGCCATTGGGCAGATCAAACCTCATGAATCCTCCTTCGCGGAGGTCCTCTACCCGGAGCTCGTTGAACCAAAGCGCAAGCTTCTTGTTCTCAGTTAAATAAGCCCACACTTCTGCAACGGGATGGTTTATGTGACGTTCGAAGTGGGCGGAATAACCTTGTCCATTTTTTTGTATCTCTGCTAACATGTTTGACGCCTCCTCAAAGTAGTGTTGAGTTTATATTACCTTATTCTTTTATTTTTGCAAAAGGCTTAGAAGGAGGATAGAGTCGTTTTTTCTTATGTTGTGAAAGATATATAAACAAACGATTCACTAATAAATTTGAATTAAAGCAAACGAAATGTTAATATGTTTATATAAATAAGATGAATTGGGTGAAATGTATTGTCAGAGATAAATGAAGCCATCAGCATCTCGGAGAAATTCTGGAACGCTTCTATAGATGAACTGAAGAAAGGTTATGTGTATGAGGAGCGAGACCAATTCGGATCTTATATATGTTTGGTCTGTGGAGAAGAGTTTGAGAAAGGACTTATCTATAAGGAAGGCAGTACCTATTATGAAGCCGAGAAATATGCTGGCCAACATATCAATCATATTCATGGAACAATGTTTAACTGGCTGCTGGGACTCGACAAGAAGCTGAACGGATTGACGGATCTGCAAAAAGGTTTATTAAATGCTTTTCGGCAGAGTCAAAGTGATGGTGAAGCTGCAAAGGAACTGGGCATCGGCAGTACCTCTACTGTGCGAAATCACCGCTTTACGCTTCGGGAAAAGGCCAAACAGGCGAAATTGTTTTTGGCTGTGATGGAGCTGGTGGAGGAGAAACCCGCAGTGTCATCCCCTTTTGTCAGCATTCCTCGTTCAGCTTCGATGCTTGATGAGCGTTTTGCGATCACAGAGGAGGAGAACGCCGAGATACTGAAGGCTTATTTCAAGCAGGGGCCAGAAGGTCCCTTAGCGGAATTCCCCAAGAAACAGAAGCGCAAGGTGGCTATTCTACGTCAACTGATCAAACGTTTCGAAATGGGTCGTGAGTATACGGAGAAGGAAGTTAACCTTATTTTAAATGCAGCCTATCCAGACTACGTTACGCTTCGCCGGTATTTGATTGATTATGAACTGCTCGAACGAGAAGAGGACGGAAGCTTTTATTGGGTGAAATTATAGATGAAGTGATAAAGGAGAGATATGAGACTATGGAAAAAGCAAAACGTAAAGAATTGGCTTATAACTACGCGCATACTCACAGGCAGATGGGAGCTTACCGGATTCTGAATAATCACAACGGAAAATCGTTGGTAGGAAGCACTTTGAACCTGGAGGGTGTCTGGAATAAGCACAAATTCATGCTCGATATCGCCAACCATACGAATAAAGAATTGGAAGCGGATTGGAAGAAATATGGAGAAGCAGGCTTCAGCTTTGAAATTCTCGAGGAAATTAAACCGCAAGAGGAGTTTGTGCAGGATAAATCGGATATGGCAAAATATCGAAAAATGCTGCCTGATCTAGAAAATAAATGGCTGGAGAAACTCTCCCCTTATGGTGAGCGTGGCTATCACAAGCTGAAATAACACGGATGTGACAAGGAGGGAGAAAGAATGGAGATTTTATCTTGGCTGGCTGAACAGAAAATTCAGGAGGCTATGCGCAACGGGGAGTTTCAAGGACTGCCGGGTCACGGCAAACCGCTGGTGCTTGAAGATCTATCTGGTGTGCCAGAGGAATTGCGTATATCTTACAAGATTATGAAGAATGCCGGACTGTTGCCGGAAGAGGTGACTCTGCGGGCGGAGTGCGTCACGCTGGAAGAGCTGCTGGTTACCTGCCAGAATAGCGGAAATGCAGTTACTAGTGAAGGAAAGGCGCTGGAATCTAAGCTGTCACTGAAAAAGCTGCGTCTGCAAGAGCTGCTCCGTCAGCGTGGTTGCGAGAGTAATGCTGCATTTATCCAATATAGTGATAAAATCCGGGAACGAGTGACTGGGGAGGATAACTAAGCTCGCAGGCTGAATTCTCAAACTTGATCTTTCCGGGATTATCGCCCATGATTACAAGGATAATAAGAGATCATGGAGAGATAAAATGAATCAACTTCCCATTATGCAGGTCCTTCCTGAGTTGAAAATAATATTAAACGCCTCGCGGGCAGCCATTCTGATTGCCGAGCCTGGTGCGGGTAAGACAACCGGAACGCCTCCGGCTTTTCTGGACGAACCGTGGATGCAGGGCAAAACCATTCTTATGCTTGAACCCAGAAGACTTGCCGCTAGATCAGCAGCTACTTACATGGCGTCATGTCTTGGCGAAAGTGTCGGGCAAACGGTTGGATACCGGATGCGCATGGACACCCGAGTAGGCAAGAACACACGGATCGTTGTCGTAACCGAAGGTGTACTGACAAGAATGCTGCAAACTGATCCGTCGCTTGGTGACGTAGGTCTTGTTATTTTTGATGAGTTTCATGAGCGCAGTCTGCATGCCGATCTGGGGCTTGCCCTT
>LIDZ01006725.1_pt38 | contig 18256 bp, 18 predicted proteins | sample 644651 | NCBI WGS metagenome assembly LIDZ01 (sample SAMN03856242, study PRJNA289617) | food metagenome | isolation source: wine grapes on drying loft during traditional withering process | host: Vitis vinifera cv. Corvina | place: Italy: Gargagnago di S. Ambrogio di Valpolicella | collected 2014-01 | reverse complement strand
TGCTCGCGCTGTTCTCGCTGACGCTGGGTGGCCGGTTCTTCAGCGCCGGTAACTTCCAGTCGATCGCCACCCAACTGCCCGTTTTAGGCTTACTGGCGCTGGGCATGGGGCTGACCATGCTAACCGGCGGCATCAACCTGTCGATTATCGCCAGTGCCAACGCCTGTTCCCTGCTGATGGGCGCGATCATCGTTGCCCATCCCGGTCAGCCGCTGTTCCTGCTGCTGGCGTTAATCGCCGGTGCGCTGCTGGCGGTGCTGATCGGCACGCTGAATGGTCTGCTGATTGCGGTAATTGGGGTGTCGCCGATTCTGGCCACGCTCGGCACCATGACCCTGATCGCCGGGTTAAATATCCTGCTCTCCAACGGCGCGGTGATTTCCGGCTTCCCACCGCTGATTCAGTTCCTCGGCAATGGCGAGGTATTTGGCGTGCCTTTTGCTCTGCTGCTGTTCCTGCTGGTGGCGTTTGCGCTGTGGGTCCTGCTGGAGCAGACCACGCTGGGCCGCAGCATTTATCTGCTTGGCTCTAACGAACAGGCCACCCGCTTCAGCGGCATCAACACCGCGCGGGTGCAAATCACGGTGTATATCTTCTCTGCCCTGCTGAGCTGGGGCGCGGCGCTACTGATGATGTCGATGTTCAACTCGGCGAAGGCCGGCTACGGCGATTCATGGCTGCTGGTGACCATTCTGGCCTCGGTGCTGGGTGGGGTAAATCCTGACGGTGGATTTGGCCGGGTGATTGGCATGGTGTTGGCGCTGATAGTCTTACAAATGCTGGAAAGCGGGCTCAATCTGCTGGGCGTGAGCAGCTATCTGACAATGGCGCTCTGGGGCGGTGTGCTTATCCTGTTTATTGCGTTACAGAATCGCAGAACCTGACGGTCGAGGCTAACAATGACAAGTTATTATCTGGGTGTGGATGTAGGGACCGGCAGCGCACGTGCGGGAATTTTCGACCTTAAAGGCCGGATGATGGGCCAGGCCAGCCGGGAAATTGCGCTGTATCGCCCGCAGGCCGATTTTGTCGAGCAGTCGTCAGACAATATCTGGCAGGCGGTGTGCCAGGCGGTGCGGGATGCCGTCAATCAAAGCAACATCAATCCGGTACAGATTAAAGGCATCGGCTTTGATGCCACCTGTTCACTGGTGGTGCTGGATAAAGAGGGCAAACCGCTGACGGTCAGTCCGTCGGGCCGCAGCGAGCAGAATATTATCGTGTGGATGGATCACCGCGCCATTTCACAGGCCGAGCGCATTAACGCCACGCAGCACCGGGTGCTGGACTATGTTGGTGGGGTGATTTCACCCGAAATGCAGACGCCAAAACTGTTGTGGCTGAAACAGCATATGCCCAACAGCTGGCAGAACATCGGCCATTTGTTTGACCTGCCCGACTTCCTCACCTGGCGGGCCACCCAGGACGAAACGCGATCGCTGTGCTCGCTGGTATGCAAATGGACGTATATGGGTCATGAGAACCGCTGGGATGAGAGCTATTTCCGCCAGATTGGGCTGGAAGATTTGCTCGAGCATGACGCGGCGAAAATTGGCCGTGATGTGAAAACCATGGGGGAACCCCTGGGTCACGGCCTGACGCAGCGCGCCGCCAGCGAAATGGGCCTGCTGCCCGGCACGGCGGTGAGCGTATCGATCATTGATGCCCATGCGGGCAGCCTCGGCACGCTGGGTGCGGCGGGCGCGTCGGGGGAACATGCTGACTTTGACCGGCGCATCGCGCTGATAGGCGGCACCTCCACCGGCCATATGGCCATCTCAAAAGAGCCGCGCTTTATCAAAGGCGTCTGGGGCCCCTACTTCTCCGCCATTCTGCCCGACTTATGGCTGAACGAAGGCGGCCAGTCGGCCACCGGCGCGCTGATTGACCATATGATCCAGTCTCACCCCTGCTATGCCACGCTCCGCGATCAGGGAAAGGCGCAGGGCAAAACCATCTATGAAGTCCTTAACGACCTGCTGAGAAAACTGGCGGGCGAGCCCGAGAAGATCGCCTTCCTGACCCGCGATATTCATATGCTGCCCTATTTCCACGGTAACCGCTCCCCGCGCGCAAATCCGAATCTGACCGGCATCCTGACCGGGCTGAAACTCTCGCGCACGCCGGAAGATATGGCGCTGCACTACCTGGCGACCATTCAGGCAATTGCGTTGGGTGCCCGCCATATCATCGAAACCATGAACCAGACCGGCTACAGCATCGATACCATTATGGCCAGCGGCGGCGGCACCAAAAATCCGATCTTCGTGCAGGAACATGCCAACGCCACCGGCTGTGCGATGTTGCTGCCGGAAGAGAGTGAGGCGATGCTATTGGGCAGCGCGATGATGGGCACCGTGGCCGCCGGGGTGTATGAATCGCTGCCGGAAGCGATGAATGCCATGAGCCGCATCGGCAAAACCGTCACGCCGCAAACCAATGAGATCAAACACTACTACGATCGCAAATACCAGGTGTTCCGCGAGATGTATCACGACCATATGAAGTATCGCCAGATGATGCAGGAGGCCTGATGGAGCAAATCGACGCCTGGTCACAGGCCACCTGTGGCTGGCAGACCTATCGCGATGCGCTAATCACGCTGGAAAGCCAGCTCGACCGTCAGCAGTGGCTGGCGGTACTCAACACGCTCGCCCGCTGCGAGGGGAAAATTGCGGTCACCGGGATTGGCACCTCGGGAATTGCCGCCAGAAAGATCGCCCATATGCTCTCCTGCGTAGAGCGCCCCGCCACCTGGCTCAGCGCTGCCGATGCGGCGCACGGTGATATCGGTTTTCTGCGCGCCAGCGACGTGCTGATCATGCTGTCGCGCGGCGGCAATTCGGATGAGTTAACCCGCTTATTGCCGACAGTAAAAAGTAAAGGCTGCACGCTTATCAGCGTCACTGAAAACGCCGGTTCTGCGATTGCGCAGGCGGCAGACCGGCTGTTACTGATGCCAGAAACTCAGGAAATTGACCCGCTGAATATGCTGGCCACCACCTCGATTATCAGCGTGCTGGCGGTGTTTGACGCGATGATAGCGGTGTTAATGACGCAAAGTGGCTACAGCCGGGAAACGCTGCTGGCAGTACATCCTGCGGGAAATGTTGGCAAGGTGCTGCGGGAGAAAGAATAAAATCGGGGTGAGCCGGAGGGTGCGGTTATGCTAGCCTGCTGGACAGAAATCCCCGCGATGGAGCCCTCACAATGGACGGAAAACAGATTCAGCAACTGGCGGCCGACGTCGCCCGTACCCTGCCTGCCGCCGAGCTTTGCTACCCCTTTGGCCCGGAATATGAGGTGTTTAAGGTGCGCGGCAAAATGTTTGCTTTACTGGCACAGGTTCGCGGCGAGAGGATTGTGAATCTGAAGTGCGACCCCGAAAACGCACTGTTACAGCGGGCGATCTACGACAGCATTCATGCGGCTTACCATATGAATAAACGTCACTGGATCTCGATTTATCCTGGCGAAAAAATTAGCGAAGGTCTGGTACGGCAGTTGGTAGAGGAATCTTACGATTTGGTGGTTGCCGGCTTGCCGAAGCGATTGCGGCCGATGGAACAGAGAGAACGCTGAAGGGAAAGACAGGGGGCGACATTTCGCCCCCTGAAACTTAGTCGAGCTTACGCATCACCAGGGTGGCGTTCGTCCCGCCGAAGCCAAAGCTGTTAGACATAACGGTCTTCAGCTTCTGCTCGGTTGGCTTGGTCACGATGTTCAGACCTTTCGCCGCGGGATCCAGCTCATCAATGTTGATGCTTGGCGCGATAAAGCCGTGTTCCAGCATCAGCAGGGAGTAAATGGCTTCCTGCACGCCGGCAGCACCCAGAGAGTGACCCGTCATCGCTTTGGTCGCGGACATGGCTGGCATGTTCTCGCTAAACACTTCGCAGATTGCGCCCAGTTCCTTCACATCGCCCACTGGCGTAGAGGTACCGTGGGTGTTCAGGTAGTCGATTGGGGTATCGACATCGGCCATTGCCAGACGCATGCAGCGCATTGCGCCTTCGCCTGATGGGGCAACCATGTCAGCACCGTCAGAAGTCGCGCCGTAGCCAACCACTTCTGCATAGATGTGAGCACCGCGAGCCAGCGCGTGTTCCAGTTCTTCAACCACCACCATACCGCCGCCGCCAGCGATAACGAAGCCGTCACGGCTGGTATCGTAAGTACGGGAGGCTTTTTCTGGGGTTTCGTTGTACTTGGTGGACAGTGCGCCCATCGCGTCGAACTCACAGGACATTTCCCAGCACAGCTCTTCGCCGCCGCCAGCAAATACCACATCCTGTTTGCCCAGCTGGATCTGCTCAACCGCGTTACCGATACAGTGAGCGGAGGTCGCACAAGCGGAGCTGATGGAGTAGTTCACACCGTGGATTTTGAACGGTGTTGCCAGGCAGGCAGAAACGCCGGACGCCATGGCTTTGGTCACCATATAAGGACCGACGCCACGCAGGCCTTTCGCACGCATACCATCAACGCTGGCAGCCTGGTTGTAAGGGGAACCGCCACCGGAACCGGCAACCAGGCCCACACGTGGGTTGTTCTGGTACTGCTCTGCGGTCAGGCCGGAATCTTTCACCGCTTCCAGCATGGAGATGTAAGCATAAATGGACGCATCGCTCATGAAACGCAATACTTTGCGATCGATGAGAGCTGAGATTTCGTCTTTGGACAGTTTGACGTTACCCCAGACGTGACTACGCATGCCGGAATCTTTCAGCTCCTGGGAGAAGGTGATGCCTGAGCGACCCTCACGCAGAGATGCCAGGACTTCCTCTTGGTTATTACCAATGCTGGAAACGATACCCAAGCCAGTAATCACTGCACGTTTCATTCAATACCTCATTCACTACTTATATTAGGATTCGACAGGCACTTTAGCTTACAGTTGTACGCCGAACAAGTCCGATCAGCGCTTAACTTTTGTAAATTTGCGTGGGCCAGCTCACACCGTTACAATCGCGGCACCGCCTGATAACCGAGCTTCCCCCTTGAAAAAGACCCCGATCGAGTATGCCGAATTAAGCTGGAATGAACAGGGTACACCTGTATCCCGAGCGTTTGGCGACGTCTACTTCTCCAATGAAAATGGCCTGGAAGAGACCCGCCACGTGTTCCTCGGTGGCAACCAAATACCCGATCGCTTTGCTCAACATTCGCGCGATTTATTTATTGTTGCTGAGACGGGTTTTGGGACTGGTCTGAACTTTTTGACCCTTTGGCAGGCGTTTGACCGCTTCCGGGAAGCGCATCCCGAGGCTAAATTACAGCGTTTACACTTCATCAGCAGTGAGAAATATCCTTTAAACGTGACAGATCTCGCCAGCTCGCTGGCCGTCTGGCCGGAACTGGCCAACTACGCGGCGGAACTTTGCCAACAGTGGCCGCAAGCGCTGCCAGGCTGTCACCGCCTGCTGTTGGACGGTGGCCGCATCACGCTGGATCTGTGGTTTGGCGATATTAACCAGCTGATCCACACTTTTGATGACAGCCTGCAGCATCAGGTCGATGCCTGGTTCCTGGATGGCTTTGCGCCGTCTAAAAATCCCGATATGTGGACGCCAGAACTGTTTGCCTGCATGGCGAAACTGGCACGCCAGGGCGGCACCTTTGCCACCTTTACCGCCGCGGGCTTTGTTCGTCGCGGTCTGAGAGATGCCGGATTTAACGTTATCCGTAGCAAAGGCTTTGGTCCCAAACGCGAAATGCTCTGCGGTTCAATGGACGCGTTAACCTCCCCTCACGCAAACATGCCGTGGTACGCGCGACCGGCTGCTGAAGGCGATGATATCGCCATTATTGGCGGCGGCATTGCCAGCGCGCTGCTGGCGCTGGCGCTGTTACGTCGCGGCAAAAAGGTCACCCTGTACTGCGCGGATGCCCAGGCTGCCGAAGGCGCATCCGGCAACCGTCAGGGCGCGCTCTATCCCCTGCTCAATCAGCACGATCCGGCGTTAGCCACCTTCTTCCCGCTGGCGTTCACCTTTGCCCGCCGGCTTTACGACAGCCTGCCGGTCGCCTTTGATCATGACTGGTGCGGCGTCACGCAGCTGGGTTGGGATGAGAAAAGCCGCGAGAAGATCGCCAAGCTGCTGAGCATGGGCTTGCCTGAAGAAATCGCCCGCGAAGTGTCGCAGGCCGAGGCGGAAGCCTTGTGTGGCGTGGAAACAGGCTGCGGCGGAATAAGCTATCCGCTGGGTGGCTGGCTCTCTCCGGGGCAACTCACCCCGGCGCTGTTTGAACTGGCATTGCAGCAGGGGTTGCAGATCCACTGGCAGCATACGCTGACGGAAATGCGGCCAGAGGCGGAGGGCTGGCAGTTACAGTTCCGGGACCAGCCTGCTAAGCCGCACCGCAACGTGGTGCTGGCCACCGGGCACACCCTGGCGTCCTTTGCCCAGAGCGAAATGCTGCCCGCTTATGCCGTCAGCGGCCAGGTGAGCCACATTCCCTCCACGCCGGGGTTGAGCCTGCTGAAGCAGGTGCTGTGTTATGACGGTTACCTGACGCCGGCAAACCCGCGCAATCAGCATCATTGTATAGGTGCCAGCTATCATCGCGCGGACACCTCGACCGACTACCGTGAAGAGGACCAGCAGGAAAACCGCGAGCGGCTGATCCGCTGCCTGCCACAGGCAGACTGGCCGAAAGAAGTGGATGTCAGCGCCGGTGAATCCCGCAGCGGCGTGCGGTGCGCCTCGCGCGATCATTTGCCGATGTTTGGTCCCCTACCCGATTATCCGCAAACGCTGGCTCAGTATGCCGATCTGGCTCAGCATAAAGAGACCGCACAGGCAGCGCCGGTGCATAAAGGCTTGTTTGTGTTAGGTGCATTGGGTTCACGCGGGTTGTGCAGCGGTCCGTTGGGCGCGGAAGTGCTGGCGGCAGAACTCTGTGGTGAGCCGATCCCGCTGGATGCCGACACGCTGGCAGCGATGCATCCGAATCGTTACTGGGTAAGGAAATTACTGAAAGGGAAAGCGATAAAAACGGCGTTCTGACAGGAGAATTAAGCCAGGCGGCACGGTGGCCGCCCGGTTTTCAGGAAGGTTTGCGCGCCTGCAGGAACAGGTTGTCCCACATGCCAATCACCAGCGCCTGATCGCGCGGAGAGAGTTCACCGGCCTGGATGGCGTTCTGCAGACTTCTCTGCACCTGAATCTGTAATGCTTCAGGGGTATGCTCGCCGGTGAGTTCAATCTCAGCCACGGCCAGCGTCAGATGCCCACGCAGATAACCACTGGCAAACAGCTCGTCGTCACTGGCGCTTTCCACCATGTCGTCGATCAGGGCCAGAATACGCGCCTCAAATTCATCGATCATAAAATTCCTTATTCGTTCCTGTCCCCACGATCACAGGTCTTCTGGCCAGGGAAACTGTGCCGCCGTCAGCGGGGGCGTTGAGTAATACGAGCAGAGTTCAGCAATCAATCGGGCTGGACGAGCAGGAAGGCCCTGTTCCAGATGCGTCATGACCTGAGCATGGACTTTGCGCTGAAACGCGATGCGATCCGGCTCACAATCTCCGTTGAGATTGTCACAACTTACATTGAAGGGAAACCCTGCCGCAACACAAAACATCCACTCCAGCGATTGCGGTTTCACTTCGACCGTTTCAAATTGGTTCTGCGTCATGGCATCACGCCCATCCGGGCAATACCAGTAGCCAAAATCAACCTGCTTGCGGCGTTCAGCCCCGGCAATGCACCAGTGCGAAATTTCATGCAGCGCGCTGGCGTAATAGCCGTGAGCAAACACCACGCGGTGGTAATCCACATCGTCATCCGCAGGAAGATAGATCGGTTCGTCATCGCCTTTAATCAGGCGTGTCTGAAAATCGGCAAAAAAGCAGCGGTCAAAAATTTCAATCAGCTGCGTGTAGTGGTGGCTATCGTTCATTCTTTTCTCAACCCAACAGATGATGACACCAGGCCGCAATCGCCGCGCCATGACTGTCGTAAAGCAGTTTTGCACTCATCACGGCAGACACGATCACCACCATCGGGCGGATCAACGTTTGCCCACGGCTTAACACCATGCGTGCACCTAATCGGGCACCACAAATGGCACCCACCAGCATCACCAGTCCGGTTCCCCACACCACTTTGCCGCCAAACATAAAGAACAGCAGGCCACCAAAATTGGAGGTGAAGTTCAGTACTTTGGCATGAGCCGTGGATTTCGCGAGGTTAAAGCCGCACAGCGTGACGAAAGCCAGCGCGTAAAAAGAGCCCGCGCCGGGGCCAAAAAAGCCGTCATAAAAGCCGACGCAGCCCCCGGCCACCAAAGCAAACGGCAAGCCATGCAGCCGGCGCTCGCGATCTTCTTCGCCAATTTTGGGCAGCAGCAGGAAGTACAGCCCGATGGCAATCAACAGGATCGGCAGAACCTGCCGCAGCAGTTCGGCCTGCAAATGCTGGATCAGAATGGCACCGGTTACGGCACCCAGAAACGTCATGCAGATATTCAGCCGTTGTTCGCGCAGATTGACCGCGCCACGACGAACAAAATAGAGGCTCGCCGAGAACGAGCCGCCGACAGACTGTACTTTATTGGTGGCAATCGCCTGCGCGGGAGAGAGCCCCACCGACATCAGCGCCGGCACGGTTAACAGCCCCCCGCCACCGGCAATCGAATCGATAAACCCGGCCAGCATGGCGACAAAGAACAGCAGCCCAACAAACAGCGGGCTGACGACGAACCAATCCATCTTCGATCCCTAAAGCAAATGTTTATCCAGTAACGCCTGACAGGAAGGCGGTAACGGCGGCGGCTCGCGCTTCACTGGTGCGCCACTACCCGGTTTCGCAGGCAGGAACCAGCTTTGCAGCTCGGCACCACAGCCATCTCCGGCCGGCGGTGCAGGCTGATCTTGACACTGCAGGCTGCCCGGCGGGCAACGCAAACGCACATGCATATGCGCGCGGTGACCGAACCACGGACGCACTTTGCGTAACCAGTCCCGATCGGCACCGGCATCGGCACACAGCTGCTTTTTAATCGCCGGATTAACGAAAATGCGCGTCACATCATTATCTTTCGCCGCCAGTTTAATCAGGCTGTCGATTTCCGGCTGCCAGTGACGCGCGACCACGTTTTTACCATCCGCCGCCACCAAATCCAGTGGCTGAGGCTTTAACAGCATCGCTGAGGACCAGCGCGATTTGGGCAGCTGTAGCCAGATATCCACATCCAGTCCCGACTGATGGCTGGCGTGACCGCTGCTGAAGCGCCCACCGGCAGCCATGCCCATATCACCAATCAACACTTCGCCGAGCTGCAGGTTATGCACCTGCGTACTCAGACGCTGAATAAACATGATCAGGTCCGGGTGGCCGAAGTAGCGACGCTGATCCTGGCGCATCACCTGGTAGTCAGGCGCATCCAGCGGCAGTTGTTCTGCGCCAACGATACAGCCGTTAGCAAACTGACCAATCGACTGCGGCGTGCCGCTAATCGGTTGGCGAATCGATTGCCAGGGCGTTGCCGCCAGCGAGGAAGCACTTATCAGCAGCGCACCGAGCGCCATCAGCGTCTTTTTCATTCGGTTACCAGCGAGGAATGTCCGTGTGCACATCAGCGTTCTGAGCACGCTGACGCAGTAAGTGATCCATCAGCACGATCGCCATCATCGCTTCCGCGATCGGCACCGCGCGGATCCCCACGCAGGGATCGTGGCGGCCTTTGGTAATCATCTCAACTTCTTCACCAAAGCGGTTGATGGTTTTGCCCGGCACGGTAATGCTGGAGGTCGGCTTCATGGCGATGTTCGCCAGAATCGGCTGACCGCTGCTGATGCCGCCCAAAATGCCGCCGGCGTGGTTGCTCTGGAAGCCATCCGCACGAATTTCGTCACGGTGCTGGCTGCCGCGCTGGTTGACGACCGCAAAACCATCACCAATCTCTACGCCTTTCACCGCATTGATGCTCATCAACGCATGCGCCAGGTCCGCATCCAGACGATCGAACACCGGTTCGCCAAGGCCAACCGGCACGTTTTCGGCCATCACCGACACTTTAGCGCCAATCGAGTCACCCGCTTTCTTCAGCCCGCGCATCAGTTCGTCCAGCGCCTCCAGCCTGGAGGGATCCGGGCAGAAGAACGGGTTCTGTTCAACCTGATCCCAGTCCTTCAGCTCACAGGCCACATCGCCAATCTGCGCCAGGAAACCCCGCACTTTGATACCGTGCTTCAGTGCCAGATACTTTTTGGCAATGGCGCCAGCGGCAACGCGCATCGCGGTTTCGCGGGCCGACGAACGGCCACCGCCACGGTAGTCGCGCAGGCCATATTTCTGCTCGTAGGTATAGTCAGCATGGCCGGGACGGAACACGTCTTTGATCTCACTGTAATCCTGAGAACGCTGGTCGGTGTTCTCAATCAACAGCCCGATGCTGGTGCCGGTGGTCACACCTTCAAACACGCCGGAGAGGATTTTGACCTGATCCGGTTCACGACGCTGGGTGGTGTAACGTGACGTACCAGGACGACGGCGATCCAGATCGTGCTGCAGATCGGCTTCGGTCAGCGGAATGCCGGGCGGCACGCCGTCTACAATACAGCCCAGCGCCAGTCCATGAGACTCACCGAAGGTGGTGACGCGAAACAGTTGCCCAATAGTGTTACCAGCCATGATGACCTCTTTTATTGTTCTTTATTAATCTTTGAAAATGCCAAAGTGGTGCTGCGCATCGACAATCTGCTGACGCGTCAGCATAAAGACGCCGTCGCCGCCGTTAGCAAACTCCAGCCAGGTAAACGGCACGTCAGGGTACTGCTCAATCATGTGCACCATGCTGTTGCCCACTTCACAAATCAGCACGCCCTGCTCGCTCAGGTAATCTGGCGCGTTAGCCAGGATACGGCGCGCCAGCTTCAGACCATCACGTCCGGCAGCCAGGCCCAGTTCAGGCTCATGGCGGTATTCGTTTGGCAAATCGTCCATGTCATCTTCATCCACGTACGGCGGATTGGTGACGATCAGGTCGTAAGGGGTTTTTGGCAGTTCGCGGAACAGATCGGCGCGGATCGGCGTGACGCTGTGGGTCAGGCCATGCGCTTCGATATTCTGCTCGGTCACCGCCAGCGCGTCAGTCGAGATGTCGACCGCATCCACTTCGGCGTCCGGGAAGGCATAAGCACAGGCAATGGCGATACAGCCGCTGCCGGTACACATATCCAGAATGTATTTTGGCTCATCCGGGATCAGCGCCGCAAAGCGGTCGTTGATCAGCTCGCCGATGGGCGAACGCGGCACCAGCACGCGTTCATCGACATAGAACTCGTGTCCGCAGAACCAGGCTTTGTTGGTCAGGTAGGAGACGGGAATACGTTCGTTGATGCGGCGGATCACGCGCTCGACAATACGGTGGCGTTCGCTGGATGTCAGCCTTGCGCTGCGCATGTCTTCCGGGATATCCAGCGGCAGATACAGCGTGGGCAATACCAGTTGAACGGCTTCGTCCCAGGGATTATCGGTGCCGTGGCCATACCAGAGCTCGGCGGCGGAAAAACGGCTTACCGTCCAGCGCAGCATATCCTGAATGGTGTGCAGCTCACTGACTGCCTCATCGACGAAAATTTTGTCCAAAGTGCCCTCCACAGGCCTTACTAAAACTCGGCAGCTAGTTTGCCATGAAGCGGGCCATAATTCAGCGCGGCGGTGTGAAAAAGCTGACATTTGTTTTTTGCCGTCACAACTCAGGGTAGACTGTCAGCATTTCCTGAAGACGACGTTCCGCGGCGTTTTGCCTTATAAAGCCGGACAATGAGAACCTGATGAGTAAAAAACAGCCCCTCAGCGCCGAAGATCAGGCGTTGTTTCGCGGATTAATGACCGGCACCCGAAAGCTGGCGCAGGACACCATTGTCCACAAACCGCAGAAGAAAAACCTCGCGGTGTTGCCGCAGAAAAAGCTGATTTCTGAGCAGATGGATGCCAGTCACTATTTTTCCGATGAATTTCAGCCTTTGCTGGCCGAGGAAGGCCCCACGCGCTACGTGCGCAGTGATGTCAGCCATTACGAGCTGAAAAAGCTGAGACGTGGCGATTACACGCCGGAAATTTTTCTTGATTTGCATGGGCTTACGCAACGGCAGGCCAAGGAAGAGCTGGGGGCGTTGATTGCGGCGTGCCGACGTGAGCACATTTTTTGCGCCAGCGTGATGCACGGCCACGGCAAGCATGTATTGAAGCAACAGTCGCCGCTGTGGCTGGCACAGCATCCGATGGTGATGGCATTTCATCAGGCGCCCAAGCTGTTCGGCGGCGATGCCGCGCTGCTGGTGCTGATCGAGGTGGAAGAGTGGATGCCGCCAGAATTACCTTAAGACGGCGTCAGGGCCAGATCGCCTGGCCCTGTAACATCACATCGCTTTCGCCAGTTTGGAAGGACTGACCTGCCACTCAAGCTTACCGGTGCCGTGGTCAGCATCGTAGTCGATACGGGCAATGGCCGAGGTCGCGAACATCGGCGGCGATTCCTGCGGGCAGAGCTCAGACACCAGGTAGCCCACCAGCGGCAGGTGGGAAATCACTAAAACAGATTTCACCCCCTCTTTCGCCAGCACTTGCAGGTAACTGGCCACCATCGCGGGATCGCCGCCAGGCGTCAGTTCGGGCAAGACCTCCTGCCCTTCCGGCAGGATCAGTGCTTCACGCACCGTAGCCAGCGTCTGTTCAGCACGCAGGTACGGGCTGACTAACACACGTTCAATATCTACTGTCTGGCCATTAAGCCATTTCGCCATCTGGCGTGATTCATCACATCCGCAATGAGTCAGAGGTCGTACAGAATCACTAGCCGCATCTAATGCCGCATCGCCGTGACGCATAATGAAAACTTGCATAATGCACCGCTGTTGTTAAACGTAAACGCCGGAAAACACAGCTTCCCGACTCTTCATTCAGTGAATGAACGCTGTGTTGTACCCTAATGCCTTGAGTATAGTCAACCGATTGTTTATTAAATGAGCGCTTTCCAGAACAGTGCTAAAGCGCCCCGTTTTTACCGTAAAATCTAACCCCCTGAATCGGCATGGCTATTCGATTTTTCCGCCGTTTTGTAAAAACACTCGCCGTTGTCCGCACGTCTCTTCAGCGCCTCGCAGGGGGCAAAACGTTCGCCATGCGACTGCATCAGCCGCTCTAATGTGTTGACCACCTGAGCGGCCCCCAAACGATCCATATAGCGGAACGGGCCGCCAAGGAAAGGCGGGAAACCGATGCCAAATACCGCGCCAATATCGCCATCGCGAGCGGAGTGAATCACCCCTTCGTCGAGGGTCCTCGCAGCTTCGTTCAGCATCATCATCACACAGCGCTCAGCCACAGAATCGGCGCTGAGGTGGGTTTTAGGATTCAGCTTGAGCAGTTTATAAATACTCTCATCAACCGACTTTTTACTGCTGAAGGTTTTACGGTTGTAGAGATAGAAACCCCGCCCATTCTTGCGCCCTTTTCGGTCATCATTCAATACCGCAGCAAAGGCTTCTGGCGTTTTAAAACGCTCGCCCCAGGCCTGTTCCAGCACCGGCATAATGTGTGTACCGACGTCGATGCCCACTTCATCCAGTAACTGGACAGGCCCAACCGGGAAACCAAACTTCACCAGCGCCCGATCGATGCTGTCGATCGGCTCTCCTTCCAGCAAACAGCGCATGGCTTCAATAATGTACGGCGCCAGGATGCGGTTAACATAAAAACCGGCCCGGTCGGCCACCACAATCGGCGTTTTGCCCTGCTTTTTCGCCAGCGAAACCACGGTGGCGATGGTTTCTGCCGAAGTGGCGCTATGCGGGATGACTTCAACCAACGGCATTTTGTCTACCGGGCTGAAATAGTGCAGGCCAATGATGTTTTCCGGACGGCTGGCGTTTGCCGCAATATCAGCAATCGGCAGCGAGGAGGTATTGGAAGCAAAAATCGTCTGGCCCGAGGTATTGGCTTCAACCTCTGCCACCATGATTTGCTTCAGCGTCAGGTCTTCGAACACCGCTTCAACGATTACGTCACGATGATGGAAGCCCTGGTAGTCGGTGCCGCCGCCAATCAGGGCCATTTGTTGCTGACGTTCTGCCGGACGAAGATGCCGACGCTGCACGCTTTTGCTCAGCAAATCCCAGCTGTATTTCATCGCATGATTAATGCCTTCCGGCTTAATGTCTTTGATGCGCACCGGCAACTTGCCACGCGTGGCGGTGACATAGGCAATGCCGCCGCCCATTAAACCGCCACCCAGCACACCAATCGACTTCAGTTCACGCGGGCTGGCATCCGCACCGCGATCCTTTTTCATCTCGGTGGTGGCGAAGAAAATCGACCGTAATGCCTGTGATTCCGGCGTCATCGCCAGCTCGCCAAAGGCTTTGGCCTCTTCGGAATAGCCGATAATACTGCCCTTAAGCAGGCCGGTTTTCACCACCGACAGGATTTTACGGGTGGCCGGATAATTGCCTTTGGTTTTAGCTTCCGTCTGCCTGGTCGCCATGGCAAACAGCAACGCGCGCCCTGCCGGCGCATTCAGCAACCGCTCACGTAACGGTAAAATTTTCCGTGGTTTGCGGCCGTTCAGCGCCATCTTCACCGCCGTTTCCAGCAGGATGGCCTGCGGAACGGCGTCCTCCACCAGCCCCATTTTCACTGCCTGCTTTGCCCGCAGCGTTTTGCCGGTGAGGATCAGATCCAGCGCTCTCGATGCGCCAACAAGTCGCGGCAGTCGCTGCGTACCGCCGGAGCCAGGCAGCAAACCTAACTGCACTTCTGGCAGCCCAAGCCGGGTTTTATCATCCAGCGAACAGACGCGTTGATTGCAGGCCAGTGCCAACTCCAGCCCACCGCCGAGGCAGGCGCCATGAATTGCAGCAATGACTGGAACGGAAAGTGAGGCAATCTCAGCCATCACTTTCTGCCCTTCATGCGCCAGCGCCTCCGCTTCCTGCGCCGTTTTGCAGCGGTCGATCATCGAGATGTCTGCACCGGCAATAAACGAGTCCGGTTTACCGGAGATCAGCACCAGTCCGGCGAGGTGCGAATTAGCGCGCGCCTGGGCAATTACCTCACGGATCTGCCCGGCAAACTCCGCCTTCAGCGTATTCATCTTTTCGCCTGGCACATCAATGGTGATTACCCCGACGTTATCCAGCCGCATCACCAGGCTGAATGCCGAGGCTTTTTCTGGGTTGTGCGTCATCATCGTTGTCATTCGGCCTCCAGAACCATTGCTGCCCCTAACCCGCCTGCGGCACAGGCGGTGACCAGCCCCAGCCCACCGCCGCGACGACGCAGCTCGTTCAGCGTCTGGGTAATCATACGTGCGCCGGTCGCGGCAAAAGGATGGCCGTAAGCGATTGAACCGCCCATCACGTTAAATTTCTCTTCGTTCACTTCGCCCAGCGCATGCGGGCGTTTTAACACCTCGCGGGCAAAACGCTCGTCGGCAAACATTTTCAGGTTAGCCAGCGTTTGCGCGGCAAAAGCCTCATGCATATCGATCAGCGTCAGATCGTCGAGGGTGATCCCCGCTCTGTCAAGCGCCAGCGGGGAGGCGTACGACGGCCCCAGCAGCATGTCCTGCCAGACGTCAATGGCGGTAAAGGCATAGCTGCGCAGATAGCCCAGTGGCACAATGCCGAGCGCTTTCGCCCGCGATTCGGTCATCAGCACCACAGCGGCGGCACCATCGGTCAGCGGCGTACTGTTGGCGGCGGTGACGGTACCATGCTGCCGATCGAACGCCGGACGAAGACGCGAATAGTCTTCCAGCGTTGAGGTCATGCGCACGTTATTGTCCTGCTCAAACGCCTTGCGCCACGGCGGAACAAACGCGGTCATCACTTCGCCCGCAAGGCGGCCATCTTCCCAGGCCCGGGCGGCACGCTGATGGGAGCGATGGGCCAGCGCGTCCTGCTGCTGGCGGGTAATGCCATGGGTTTTTGCCATCTGTTCAGCGGTATCCCCCATTCTGAGCCCGGTAGAGTATTCCGCCACGGCAGGCGGCACCGGCAGCAAATCGCGTGGGCGCAGCTGACTGAACAGCGACATTTTCTGCGAGAAAGTTTTGGCTTTATTGAGATCGACCAGGATACGACCGAGCTTTTTGCTGACGCCAATCGGCAGCACTGAGGAAGAGTCCGCCCCGCCGGCAATACCGGCCTGAATGGTGCCCGCAAGCATGCTTTCAGCAACGTTCGCCACTGCCTGAAAACTGGTGGCGCAGGCACGGCTGACGCTGTAGGCATCGGTCGACACACTCAGGCCGCTGCCAAGGACGATTTCGCGGGCAATATTCGGCGCTTCGGGCATCTGCACCACCTGGCCAAACACCAGCTGTTCGATGACCTCCGGCGGCAGTTCGCTACGCGCCAGTAATTCACTCACCACCATCCGCCCCAGCTCAATCGCCGGAACACCATGTAATGCCGTCGCCTGGCGGGCAAACGGGGTGCGAAGTCCGTGTGTAATGGCGATGCGGTCGCCCTGACGCGTCAGCAAAGGAAGCGCGTTGCTCATTCTGATTACCCTTAACAGTCAAACGGCATCATTGCCTAACAGGTCTGACCTCTAAGGTTAACCAGATTTTAACAATGTGCACGCGGATTGAGAGAAAATTGCGAGAGCAAACACGCTTTAGAAAACAATGAGCGGGAAATCCCACTCATTGCTGCAGGCCGGATATTAGCGCAGGCCGAGCTGAAAAATCATCGTTTCAGCCTGGCAGCTGAAGGTGAAGTCGGCGTCAAGCAACACACCCTCAGGCTGCTCTGTAAAGCGCGCCTCAATCTGGCAGGGTTCGGATTCAACCTGACGCGCTTTTTCCGTCAGCTGGCTGAGCATGGCTTCCGCCTGTTGGCGAGTGCCGTACAGCTGGCTCCAGCTTGCGGTGCAATCAGTATTGTCCATGATCGTACCAACATCGACACAACAGCAGGCGGCGGTTTCGTTGGCACTGCATTTATTAATGGCATGGGACATGGGAAATCTCCTGTTAGCCGCCTGGGTTGCGGCAGAAAGTGTATTCGCTGGCGGCTATGTTACCCCTGCCGTGAATGGCTGTCTGGCAATTGCGCGATATAACGCCAATAAGTGCCGTAAATCCACGTCAAGTTTGATCTGAAACAAGCTAGACTCGACAGGTTCATTTCAGACACGCAGTTTTTTGTTAAGCAGATCGCTTTTCTTAGATCATTTCAGAAATATTCATAAAACAATATTGCAACATCGACACAGGTCAGACCTATACTGGTGCCACTGGTCTGATTTGTTAGCGGTATGTCAGCCCCTAAAATTCGTGAACCTTTGTTCCATCCGTGACAAAGTTCAATAAAAATCAAATAAATGAGGTTGTGGTCATGAACCATAAAAACCTGTTTGCGAAGTCTGCTCTCGCAGCTGCAGTGGCAATTGTTTCTTCTAACGTTTACGCAGCCGGCTTTCAATTGAATGAATTTTCGGCCATAGGTTTAGGACGCGCTTATTCAGGCGAAGGCGCCATGGGGGATACTGCGGCGTCTGCCAGCCGTAACCCGGCAACCATGGCGTTAATGGATCGCCCGATGTTTTCTGTCGGTGCCGTATTTATTGATCCTGATGTCAATATCAGTGGTGATAGCCAGTCAGGACAAAGTCTTGATGCCAATAATATTGCGCCTACCCAGTGGGTACCCAATATTCATTATGTTCAGCCTATTAACGATCAATGGTGGTTGGGCGCCTCGGCTACGTCCAATTATGGTCTGGCGACCGAATTTAACGATGATTACACCGCGGGCGGATATGGCGGTAAAACCGATCTGCAAACGGTAAACTTTAATTTAAGCACCGCTTATCGTCTTAATCAGAACTTTAGTTTTGGTGTGGGCTTTGATGCCGTTTATGCCCGGGCCAAGATTGAACGTTATGCGGGTGAATCCGGTGCGGCCCTGGGCTTGCCAGCAGATACGCAAGTTGCCCATCTGAAAGGGGATGAATGGGGTTATGGCTGGAACGCCGGTATTCTTTATGAAGTGGATCCGAATAACCGCTTCGGCTTCACTTACCGCTCTGAAGTTAAAATCGACTTTGATGGCGATTATAAGAGCAGCATCCCAACCTATATCAACCCAATTAATCAGGCGGGCAACTTTGGCCTGCCTTACGGTACCGGCGGTCAAACTATTCCGGGTGCACTAACCCTGAATCTGCCTGAAATGTGGGAGCTGTCCGGTTACCACAAAGTGGCACCACAATGGGCCGTACACTATAGCCTG
>LIDZ01008360.1_pt16 | contig 18282 bp, 21 predicted proteins | sample 644651 | NCBI WGS metagenome assembly LIDZ01 (sample SAMN03856242, study PRJNA289617) | food metagenome | isolation source: wine grapes on drying loft during traditional withering process | host: Vitis vinifera cv. Corvina | place: Italy: Gargagnago di S. Ambrogio di Valpolicella | collected 2014-01 | reverse complement strand
ATGATTGACGAGCCGGAAATTTTAAAAGCTGCCATCGAAAAAATTCCGCAGCATTTATTTGAAGAGTATACCTTGGTAACCAGCTCTCCATATTATTTGGAAATTTTGAACAAAGATGCTAGTAAAGGTTCAGCTGTTAAAGAATTAGCAGATCACTTAGGCATCAAGCAAGAAGAAGTAATGGCAATTGGTGATGCCGAAAACGATTTGTCTATGTTGAAATTCGCTGGTGTATCTGTTGCGATGGGCAATGCGACGCCAGAAGTTAAAGCAGTGGCTAAATATGAAGTTGCTTCTAATGCAGAAGACGGGGTGAAAGAAGCATTGGAACGTTGGGTAATGCAATAATTTTGTGAGCAGATTGTTTTGGTCTCCTTTTTTCTCGCGTTATAATTCAGAAGAAGAGGAGGAGATAACTATGAAACTTACAATTCGTGATCAAGCAATTGACGCACTTACCAACAAACTCGATTCCAAGGACGGATTTATCCTGGCTTTAAACGACGGCTCTAACCAATTTTCAACTGTGGGCGGTTCTTGTGCGGTAGGAGATAAGTTCCAGATTATTCCAGCCGACGAACCAACGGGACAATTCCAAGAAAAATTAGAAAACGATCAGTTTAACGTCTACATTTCTGATGAAGAAAAAGTTTTCTTAGGCAACGAGGTCGTGATCGATTTCAACGAACGCTTAAATACATTCTCCTTGAAGAATGAAAGCGGCGTGTTAGATCCAAATATTTTATTGAAGAAATAGATCTGAAGAAGCAATCCTGAAATAAGGATTGCTTCTTTATATTATACTTAAAAAGGAGCGGATTTAATGTCAACGATCAACGAAAAACTAACTTTTAAGCGAGGGCTAACCTTAAAGAATCGAATTATGATGGCCCCGATGACTACTAAGATGAGTTTTTATGATGGGGTAGTCACGCAAGATGAGATTGACTACTACAGCATGCGGGCTGGAGAAATCGGCGCAGTCATCACTGGTGCAGCCAATGTTCAACCGGACGGCAAAGGCTGGGAAGGCGAATTAGGTGTTTACGACGACAAATTCATTCCTGGTTTAGCAAAACTAGCAGCCGGGATTAAGAAAAACGGCACCAAGGCGATTTTGCAGATCTTTCACGGTGGCCGCATGACCAATAGTCAGGTGCTGCGAGGCACGCAGCCAGTATCGGCTAGTGCAGTGGCAGCAGAACGTGAAAATGCGGAAACGCCGCGAGCTTTGGAAAGCGAAGAAATTGTTGCCTTAATCAGCAATTTCAAAGCGGCAACTAAACGAGCAATTGCGGCTGGGTTCGATGGCGTGGAATTGCATGGTGCCAATACGTATTTGCTGCAGCAATTTTTCTCTCCTCATTCCAATCGCCGGGAAGATGAATGGGGTGGCAGCTTGGAGAAACGGTTTTGCTTCATTAAAGAAGTGGTGAAGGCAGTGACTTCAGCGGTAGACGAATCAGACGTAGAGAATTTTATCGTCGGCTATCGTTTTTCACCAGAAGAATATGAAAATCCGGGGATTCGTTTTGCGGACTCGCTGTATTTAGTGGATCATTTGGCAGATATGGGTTTGGATTATCTGCATATTTCCTTGAACCAGGCAGACAAAGTTTCTGCTAGTGAAGATTATCAAGAAAAATCCATGATGGCTTATGTCTACGAAAAGATTAATGGGCGTTTGCCGTTGATCGGTGTTGGTGACGTTCGGGTAGGAAAAGATGCGGAAGCTATTTTGGCTCAAGCCGATGCCGTGGCGTTAGGAAAAGCTTTGCTGCTGGATCCTAACTGGCTGCCAAAAATCTTGAATGATCAAGAGAATTTGATTCGCCAAGAGCTTTCTCGTTTTGATTGTGAGGAGCTGCGGATCAGTAATGGTGTCTGGGGTTTCTTGGAAAGTATGATGCCTGAGCGTTTGCATTAAAAAAAGATAAACTTTTTTTCATATATCTCTTGACTCTTCTCATAAACAAGCGTATTATTTTAAAAAATAGATGTCATACAAAAGAGTAGTAACATGATTTTTTCTTTTCAGAGAGCTGATGGGGCTGTGAATCAGTAAGGGAAATGATGCGAATGGACTTTTGGACCGAGGCTTTGAACCTAAGTAGGAGCTTCCGGGAACTCCCGTTATAGAGAAAGGCTGTTGGTAGACAGCTGATAGAGAGATGCTTTTTAAGCATATATTGAGGTGGCACCGTGGAATAACCGCCCTCAAGTTGGACACCAGTCCGACTTGGGGGCTTTTTTTATTGAATGAAATCAGAAACAAGAGAAGTAGTCAGGGCAAGAAAAATTACAGAAAGCTTCTAGTGATGAGAATGAAGCATTTTTCACCTGATGAATGGACTTGTTGGAGCATCCTTGAATCATAGTAGGGGATGACGGGCACTCCCGTTATAGAGGAAGATTGTTGATAGACAATCGATGGAGAGATGCTTTTTATAAAGCATACATTGAGGTGGTACCGTGCATAATGCGCCCTCAAGCTGGACATGAGTCTGGCTTGAGGGCTTTTTTCTTTGGAAAGGATGAACATAATGAAAATTTTGAAAAAATTAAGTGCTGATTGTGTCACACCGGTTTCGTTGTATTTCCGATTAACTGGCGAGGCGAAATGTTTATTGGAAAGTATTCCGCGGGATTCGGAGACCAATCGCTACTCGTTGATCGCTTTTAATCCGGTGCATCATATTCAGTTTTTGGATAATGAGTTTTATTTTGACGATAACCATTATGCTTGTGCCGATCCGTTAAAGGAATTAGAGAATTATGTGTTGAAGGATGAACCCATGGAAGGATTGCCTTTTGAAGGTGGTGCGATTGGCTATGTCGGTTATGACATAGCAGCTTTGTATGAAGACCTTGGAACGATTCCTGAGGATGCACTGGAATTACCGGATATGCAGTTTTACTTATTTGAAACTTTCGTGATTTATGATCACCAGCAACAAACCTTAAATATTGTGGCCAGCGATCTTTACAGCCAGTGCGGCGAAGAAGTTTTAAAAGAGCGGGTAGCAAAAATCGAAGCGGAAATCTTCACCTTGCAGACAGTAGAGAATCAACCGTTGGAGCCGATCAAGCTAAGCTTCACCAGCAACTTTACGCAAGCGGAATATGAAGTGGTGGTTGAACAGGCGAAGCAATACATTCGTGAAGGAGATTTGTTCCAAGTTGTTCCTTCCCAACGATTGAGTGCTGATTTTCCAGTTGATCCGTTTCATTACTATCGCCACTTGCGGGTAACGAATCCATCGGCTTACTTGTATTACTTGCCTTTCCCTGATGTAACAGTGATCGGCAGCTCGCCGGAAAGTCTGGTACGGGTGAAAGGTGACACGGTGACAACTAATCCAATTGCTGGAACACGACGCCGGGGTTTAAATGAAATTGAAGATGACGGTTTGGCTGAAGAGCTGTTAACCGATGAAAAAGAAATCGCTGAGCACCAGATGTTGATCGACCTGGGTCGAAATGATATCGGCAAGGTTTCGGAAATCGGCAGTGTCCATGTGCCACTGTTTATGACGATCGAGCGTTATCGGTTCGTGATGCACATTGTTTCCTTAGTGGAAGGCAAGCTGCGGAAGGACCAAACAGCGATGGATGCGCTGAAAGCAACGTTGCCAGCCGGAACTGTCAGCGGAGCACCGAAGATTCGGGCCATGACCCGGATTTACGAATGGGAACCAGTCAAGCGGTCGATTTATGCCGGAGCAGTTGGTTATCTATCCTGTGACAATCAAGCTGATTTCGCGATTGCCATCCGCACGATGGTTGTTAAAGATAAAAAAGCCCACGTACAAGCCGGTGGCGGCGTGGTTTACGGTTCTGATCCCACTAGCGAATACTTGGAAACGATGCAGAAAGCCAAAGCCTTATTGGAGGTAGGAAAATGATCTTATTAATTGATAATTATGATTCCTTTACGTATAACCTGGTTCACCAATTCGGCAGTGAGGATGATTTAGTGGTTGTACGTAATGACGCGCCAGAATTGTTCCAGCTAGCTGAAGAAGCGGACGGAATTGTCCTATCACCCGGACCAGGAAAACCAGCTGATGCAGGCTTGATGGAAGAAGTGATTCGTCGCTTTTATCGGGATAAACCAATTTTAGGCATTTGCTTAGGGCATCAAGCTATCGGCGAAGTTTTCGGCGGTAAAGTGGTCTTGGCTCCGACGATTATGCACGGCAAACAGTCCACGATTTTCTTTAAAGCAAAAGGCTGTTTCAAGGAAATCCAGACACCGCTGCAGGTGATGCGTTATCACTCGTTGATGATTGAAAAAGAAAGTTTTCCAGAAGCGTTGGAAATTGTCGCTGAATGCGACGGCTGTATTATGGCTGTTCAACATAAAAAATATCCGGTGTACGGATTGCAGTTCCACCCAGAATCAATCGGCACCGAAAAGGGCCAACAATTGATCGACCAATTTATTAAGGAAGTAGGGAATAAACATGCAACCATTATTTGAAAAAGTTTATCAAGGACAAGATTTAACGACAGATGAAATGATTCACATTTCCAGCAATATTTTTGAAGGCAAATTAAGCGATACGCAAATTAGTGCGTTATTGATCGCTCTGAAATTAAAAGGTGTAACTTCTGAAGAATTAACTGGCTTAGCGACAATTATGCAAGGAAAAGCGGAAAAGATGCTGACGCCGCCAAAAGGTGTGATGGATAATTGCGGAACCGGTGGCGATCATTGCAACAGCTTCAATATTAGCACCACAGCTGCTTTCGTTTTAGCTGGTGGCGGAATTCCCATGGCGAAACACGGCAATCGCAGCGTTTCCAGTCGTTCCGGCAGTGCCGACGTGTTAGAAACGTTGGGCATCAGCTTAACGGTATCACCGGAAAAAATTGATTACTTGCTGCGGGAAGTGGGGATTGCTTTCTTATTCTCACCAGCGATGCATCCGGCGATGAAATACGTGATGGGCATCCGCCGCGACTTGGCAACACCAACAATTTTCAATCTGATCGGGCCAATTATTAATCCTTACCGTTTAGACAATCAATTAATGGGTACCTTCGCTGGCGATTCAATTAGCGAAACGGCTGAAACGTTAGGCAGAATGGGACGGAAAAAAGCGATTGTGGTTCACGGCGCTCATGGAATGGATGAAGCCAACTTGGCAGGCACTACTAATTGTGCGATTTATCAAGATGGTAAAGTTTCGAGCTTCACTTTTACTCCAGAAGAATACGGTTTTGAGCGAGCACCGTTGTCAGCAATCGTTGGCGGTGAAGCGCAACAGAACCGAGATATTTTATTATCAGTGCTGAAAAATGAAGCATCGGTTTATTACGATACGATTTTACTAAATGCCGGCTTAGGATTTTTAGCCAGCGGCAAGGTAGCAAGTTTAGAAGCAGGAATCGCTGAAGCAAAACAATCATTGAAATCAGGTGCAGCCATGGATTGCCTGCAAAAATTAATTCGCAAACAAAGGGCGGTGGCTTAATGGATTTTCTAGCAACGATTTTAGAGAAAAAAGCCGAAGAGGTAGCACTGCTGCCAGAAGTTGAAGTGGAAAACAAAACAAAGCGACCTTCCTTTTATCAAACAGTTAAGAATGCACCGGAAAATGTGCATTTAATTGGTGAAATCAAACGGGCCTCTCCTTCAAAAGGCGATATTCGAACTGATGTAGATATATTAGCTCAGGCGAAAACTTATGAAGCTAGCGGCGTTACGGCAATTTCAGTTCTAACTGATGAAGTGTTCTTCAAAGGAACGATTGATGATTTGCAAGCAGTTTGTCAGGTGGTTCAGCTGCCGGTTTTGTGCAAGGATTTTATCATTGACGAACGCCAGCTGGTGCGAGCGAAAAATGCCGGGGCCAGTATTGTACTGTTGATTGTGGCTGCTTTAACTGAGGAACGTTTAGCTGAGCTGTATCAAGCAGCAAAGGCAATTGGTTTGGAAGTTTTAGTGGAAACCCATAACCAACAAGAGCTGGACGTGGCTCACCGCATCGGAGCAAAAATTATTGGCGTGAATAATCGCGACTTAACGACCTTTGAAGTAACCATCGCTACTAGCGAAGCGTTGGCGCAGCCAGCCAATGATCGGGTGTACATCAGCGAATCGGGATTTAAAACGGCCGAGGATGTTCAACGGATCGCCAAAGATTATCAGGCTGTCTTAGTGGGAGAAACCTTAATGCGGGCGGTTAATTTAGCAGAAACCATTAAGGAACTAAGGGTGAAGCGGTAATGGCTAAGATAAAAATTTGCGGTTTATCTACTGTCGAAGCAGTGGAGACATCGGTGAAAAGAGGGGCCGATTATTTAGGCTTTGTCTTTGCGGAAAGTCCGCGGCAGGTGACACCAGAGCAGGTGAGGGCCATCACGGAAAACGTACCGGATACAGTTAAAAAAGTTGGCGTGTTCGTTTCACCGACGCCGCAAGAAGTAGAAGTCGTAATCGCGGCGGCTGGTTTGGATTTTGTTCAAGTACACGGGGAACCATTAAAAGAAACGGTCAGCGTGCCAATCATCCGAGCGGTTAGCATTCGCAAATCAACAACCTTGCCTGAATCAGGAGTAGAGGAATATTTATTACTTGACGCGCCACCTGCTAAATATATGGGCGGCAACGGTACGGTATTCGATTGGAAAGCCGTTGATCCGGCCAAACTACCAAAAGAGAAATTATTTATCGCCGGCGGACTTACTCCGGAAAATGTCGCAAGTGCCATCCGCTATTTCCGACCACTGGCAGTCGATGTCTCCAGTGGAGTGGAAACTGACGGTCAAAAAGATTTGAAAAAAATTACTGCCTTTTGCCAGGCAGCCAAGGAGGAAACACATGTATCAGCAACCAACAACTAAAGGTTTTTACGGCGAATTCGGTGGACAATTTGTCCCGGAAACGTTAATGTACGCCGTTCAAGAATTAACCGAAACCTACGAAAGCTCTAAACAGGACCCAGAATTCCAAAAAGAATTGGCTTATTATTTAACCCAATATGTGGGGCGGGAAAATCCCTTGTTTTTCGCGGAACGTTTAACTGAAAAACTAGGCGGCGCTAAAATTTATCTGAAACGGGAAGACTTGAACCATACCGGTGCACACAAAATCAACAATGCCATCGGCCAAGTACTGCTGGCGAAACGCATGGGTAAAAATAAAATTGTTGCCGAAACTGGTGCCGGTCAACATGGCGTGGCAACCGCTACAGCGGCGGCATTGTTTGGTATGGAATGTATTGTGTTCATGGGGGAAGTTGATGTAAAACGTCAAGAACTGAACGTTTTCCGGATGGAGCTTTTAGGTGCGAAGGTAGAAAGTGTCGTTTCTGGCAGTAAAACCTTGAAGGATGCCGTGAATGAGGCGCTAAGATACTGGGTTGCTAACGTTGAGGATACCCATTATGTGATGGGTTCGGTTTTAGGTCCACATCCGTTTCCGGAAATTGTGCGGGACTATCAAAGTGTGATTGGCAGTGAAGCGCGCCGTCAGATTTTGGAAGCCGAAGGACGATTACCAGATGTGGCTTTAGCCTGTGTTGGCGGCGGCAGTAACTCGATGGGACTATTTTATCCTTTCGTAGAAGATGAAGGGGTTCGTTTGATCGGAGTGGAAGCTGCCGGAAAAGGACTGCACACCGACGAACACGCGGCGCCGATTACTCAAGGCGACATCGGCGTATTGCATGGTGCGCGGATGCATTTATTGCAGGACGATGATGGACAAGTAATCGAAGCGTACTCGATTTCAGCTGGCTTGGATTATCCCGGTGTTGGACCGGAGCATTCGTACTTATACAGCATCGAGCGGGCTGAATATGTGACGATTGATGATGATGAAGCCGTGGAAGCCTTCCACTTATTGTCACGAGCAGAGGGAATTATTCCAGCGTTGGAAAGCTCTCACGCGATTGCTCATGTGATGAAGTTGGCACCACAAATGGAAAAAGATCAAATCATCGTTCTCTGCTTGTCAGGACGAGGCGACAAAGATGTTCAGCAAATCAAGGATCGGATGGAGGCAGCAAAATGAAAACCTTAACTACCTATTTAAAGAAAAAAGCCGAAAAACAAAAATTATTTGTTCCCTATATTATGGCAGGCGCACAAGGGCTAGAAGCTTTGCCGGAAGAAATTAACATGCTGGCGAAAAACGGTGCCACAGCGATTGAAATCGGTGTCCCATTTTCTGATCCAGTAGCCGACGGTCCGATTATTCAAGAAGCTGGATTACGGGCATTAGCCAACAAAGTGACCTTGAAAAAGCTGATCGAATTATTGCAAAAATTTGATTCACCAGTTCCGTTGATTTTTATGGGCTACAGCAATTCATTTTTCCATTATGGATTGGAAAAGTTGGCGAAGGATTTGGAAAATACTGATGTGAAGGGCTTTATCATCCCTGATTTGCCTTATGAACATCGAGATTTGGTTTTGCCAACCTTTGATAAAGCCGATTTAGCTTTGCTGCAGTTGATTTCCTTAACCAGTCCACAGGAACGGATCAAAACGTTGTTAGAAGCAGCTGAAGGATTTGTCTATGCGGTAACCATTAACGGAACAACAGGAACCGGTAAGAATTATCGCGACAATTTGGATGAGCATTTAGCAACTATTACGAAAGAAAGTAAAATTCCCGTTTTAGCCGGCTTTGGTGTTTCGGATCGCTCCCACGTTGAGCGCTTTAATGAGTGCTGCGATGGGGTAGTAGTTGGTTCGAAAATTGTTCAAACACTAAAAGAAAAAGGTTTGGAAGAAACCAGCCAATTAGTTGGTTCATTAACTCAGCCTTTAGAAAAGGCCAATGCTAGCTGATAAAATTAACGTTTGGAATCTTTGACTTCGGTCAGGGTTTCAAGCGTTTTTTATTAGTGGAAATTTTAATAGCGAGATGGAGCCAGTTTATTGAGCAGAATAAGCTGGCGCTACGTCGAAAATAGTCTCCAAAGTACTAAGAAGATTTTGCTGGTGATTGATGCCATTGGCTTGTGATAATTAACTTGCCTCTTTCTGTAGAATTTTTTCTTCTATTAGAAAGTGGTTTTTGATTTCAATTTTTATTTTTTAAAAGAATAATTTGAATCAAATATCATTTTGAACTTTAGTTCCATGGTGCTATAGTAGAGGTAGATCAATAAGGGGAGAGTGTTTCACATGCAAAGAAGAACAGGTTCTTGTACGACGATTTTAGTTGGAAAGGATGCTTCGATTGACGGCTCCACGATTATCGCAAGAAACGACGATGGTCATGAAGCGCTAGATCCACAACGGTTTGTGGTAGTTACGCCGGATAAACAACCGCGAAACTATCAATCGGTTATCAGCAAAGTTAAGATCGATTTACCTGACAATCCGCTGCGTTACACCTCGATGCCTAATGCAATTTTGACTGACGGAATTTGGCCAGCTGCTGGAATCAACAGCGAAAATGTCGCAATGTCGGCTACTGAAACCATTACAACAAACGCAAGAATTCTAGGAATTGATCCGTTTGTTGAAGGCGGAATTGGTGAAGAAGACTTAGTAACGTTAGTATTGCCCTACATTCACAGTGCTCGTGAAGGGGTCGAACGATTAGGGGCTTTGTTGGAGGAATTCGGAACCTACGAACCAAACGGAATTGCTTTTTCTGATCAACAAGAAGTGTGGTGGCTGGAAACCATCGGCGGACATCACTGGGCCGCGATTCGCATTCCGGACGACGCCTATGTAGTAGCGCCAAACCGAATGAATATTGATGAGTACGATTTTAATTCTGAAGATACCTTGTGTTCAGCAGATTTGCCTGACATGATTGAAGAGCACCTGTTGAATCCGGACTTTGAGGGTGTCAATCTGCGCCACATTTTTGGCACTGCTTCTATTAAAGATACTGTCTATAACAATCCTAGAGCTTGGTATGGACAAAAATATTTTACACCGGATGTGGAGCAAGATCCGATGGACCAAGAGCTGCCCTTTATTTGCCGGGCCAATCGCAAAATTACGATTGAAGATGTGAAATGGGTGCTAAGTTCACATTTTGAAAATACGGTTTATGATCCTTATGGTAATGGTACGGAAGAGCAGAAAAAAATATTCCGTCCGATTGGTATTAACCGCAATCACAATGTGCATATTTTGGAACTGCGCAACCATGTTCCCGATGAAATCGTGGGTGTTCACTGGTTAGCGTATGGTGCCAATACTTTTAATGCGGTGGTGCCGTTTTATGCCAACGTCACTGACACGCCAGCCAGTTACCGCGATGCAGATGGTACCTTTGATATGACAAAAATGTACTGGTTAAGCTGTACAACGGCTTTGATTGGTGACAGCAACTACAATATGTATGCCGATTTTCGTAATACCTTTGAGCTGCAGGTGATGACTGCTTTCCGCGGGATTCAAGCCAAAGCTGATCTTGAGGTAATGAAGCAGGAAAATGTGCAAGCTTATTTGGAAGAAGTGAACGAGGAACTGGCGAAAGTTTCGATGGAGAAAGCCACCAAATTGCTTGGTGATATGGTGACTTTCGGTTCTAATCATATGAAACTGCGTTATAACTTGAACGACTAATTTTCTGATCAATCAAAAACTGCCTCTTCACAAGATAAACGTGGAGAGGCCGTTTTATTTTAAAAGAAATCCGGTTCTTTCTGGAATTCATTTCGAGCTGGATTACCTGCTGCTCGATAAACATCGGAGGAGCCTAAATCGTAAACACAGGACCAAACAGTATCTCTTCCCAAGTTGCGATCATAATCACTTACCTGCGAAAGTAATTTTTGCGCCACTGCGACATTTACTTCAGCAGCTCCCTCACTCAAAAAGTTTTGAAGTGTGGTATATCTTTCTTCTGCATGCCAAGTATCTTCCGGCAAGCGATTCAACTCCAACATTTCCGGTGTATGAAACATATTAGTAGCCATCAAATAGTCAGTTGCTTGACTTAAATACTTTACGGTTGTTTTATCAGGACTTAATTCAACCAAAATTCCTTGTTGCTGGGCATCGCCAACGACTAAAGTTCCTGATCCTGCTATAGGTATTTCTTGAATTAGTTGGATAGCTTCGTCTACTGTTTTGCAGCGCTCCAAAATCAGCCGTAGCAACATGCCAACATTCAGACCAGGTTGAACTCTGCATGGTGCCACTGAAGTAAGCGCCAATGCCAAACCGTGTTCGTTAATGCCATCTTCCATTTCGACAAAAGCAGTGGTATTGCCGAGGAAATTATAATGATCGTCCGCTTCCAACTGATAATAGGTGTTTAAGCAAAGTTCTTCCGTTGCGGTTAAAAAATTGCTGTTGCGACCGAGGAAGCAGCCATTTTTATTTCTAACAATAAAGCTGGAGCAATGTGCACCTGGCATTAAACAGTACATGCCAAATAAAACAGCTTGCAAGGGCCGTTCAGAAATCTCTTGCCCGACAGCGATTCCTTCAATTTCAGTTAGAATTTCAGGAAAGTACTGCTGATAAACCGGCAGACATTTTGCGGCAAATTGATTTTGTTCTTGGGAACTTTCAAAAGGGATTAAGTCCAACAATCGGACATTATTTTTCTTCAGCATGCTGCCCCAGATGTAGCCAATCGAATAATGATCGCCGTGAAAGTGCAGATGTTGCATAATTTGTGCCTCCTAATTCGTATTAGGATGTCGACGTCCTTAACTTCAGTCTAAAGGAATAAAAAATTTGAAGCAACGAAATAATTTGAGAATCGTTTTCATATTTATTGACAAGAAGATCAAGCTTAGACATAATGTAGCTAAAATTCATTTTTGTCGGAAAGGAGAATTTTTCTGCATACATCTGATAAGATTTTAGAAGAATCGTTAACCTTATTTTCTATCCATGGATTCCAAGGAGTTTCGGTGGAGATGATTGCCAAGGCTGTCGGGATTAATGCTGGCTCCATTTATAACCATTATGATAATAAACAAAGTATTTTAGATGCGATTTTTGTGATGATGAAGGAGCGCTACTTAGAGCGGGAGCACCATTTGCAAATTCCGAAAAATCCTGAGCAAGTGGACGACTTCTTTCGGCATATCAACCTTTCCCATCTAGACCTCATTAGTGAAGAACTGTTCCTTTTTTATCTGGAAGATGAGATTGAGGTCAGGTTTCGTCACTTGCTAATCATCGAACAATTTCAAAATCCAAAGATCGCTCAGCTGCTTTATCAGCGCTATTATGCGGAACCGATTGCTTTTCAAACAAAACTTTTTCAGACGATGATGGACTCGAGGCTGATTAAAGAGGGAAATGCTAAAACAGCAGCCCTGCACTTTTACGCGCCAATGATGTTGTTGCTGACAAGCTACGAGCGGGGGAGTATCACCAGAGATGAAGCTTTCAATGAAATCAGAGAACATGTGCAGCAATTTCGACAGTTGTATGGTAAGGAATAAAAGTTAAATGTGCTGCTATCGGGTAAAAACAGAGTCATCTGCATAAGAAGCGGATGACTCTGTTTTTCGATGTGGGAACTTATTCCACTTCCTGCCACTGACTATCTAATTTCTTGGTTTCGTTGGCGAAGTCATAATAGGCTGGTTTTCGATCATAAAAGACCTGAAGTCCAAATTGGGCATCGGCAATGATGTCTGGAAACAGCTCGGCATTGAAACAATAATGATCCCGTTCTAAATGATGCCAGAATAGATAGGTCCCGCAAGTTGAGCAGAATGCCCGTTCAACTGCTTCGCTAGATTGATAATAAGTAACGGATTCAGTGTCTAGCTGCAGTTTTACATTGTCACTTTTTTCAGGATCGACTGCCATGACGGGGCCGGCGGTCATTTTGCGGCACATATCGCAGTGACAGCTGTAAACAAAATTTCCGTAACGTTTGATAATTGCCTGATCTTTCCCACATAAACAAGTCCCTTTGATATTTTCCATAGTGAACCTCCATTTTTTTCTATTAGTATACCATATCTCTGGAAGTGAAATATCAAAGATAATATTTCACTTATGATTGAAATGTTAGTATAGATAGTATAGTATTAGTGAGGAGAAGGAGTGGTGCTTTATGAAGGAAAATAAGACAGTAATCATTTTAGCTGCCTTGGAGCTTTTTGGCGAAAAGGGTTTTTCTAAGGTGAGTATCAAGGAAATTGCTAAACTGGCCGAAGTTTCCCAAGTGACGATCTATAATAATTTTGCCAATAAAGAAGAGTTAGTAAAAGAAGTGATTGCAGTATTAATGGAAGATGTTTCCAAAGTGGCAGAGGAGATTTATTCGTCGAATTTACCTTACGAGGAAAAGCTAACTGAACTATTTGCCGCATGTGATAAAGACAAACTGAAATCTATCGAGAAATATTTCAGTTCTGAGTCGTTAGCAGACCCAAAACTAGCAGGCTTAATTAACCAGGCGATGAATGCTTATAAAGAAAAAATATACGAAGAATTTATCGATTTAGGTTATCAATTAGGAGAATTACCTAAAATTATCGATAAACGCTCGATCTTATTTTTGCTGAGGGCGCTAAATTCTAGTGGATTAGCCATTGATTCCGACTTAGCTCATCACAACTTGAGTCAGGATCTCGTCCAGTTGTTCTTATACGGCATTTTTGGTAAAGAAAAAAACACTCTTCAAGAGTTAACTGGAGAAGACGTTCTGAAATTGTTAACCGCTCAAGTCAAGAATGAACTAGAAAAAGGTGAGCAATGACCTTACTTATAATCGCGATTGTAACCATCGTTGTTCTATACTTTATATTCAAACACTTAATCAGCCAATCGAAAAAACCTCAAGGAATCATCGGTAAGCTGATGATGAAAACCTGGAACAATGCTTATTTTCCTATGGTCAAATGGTCACTCAATGGCCTGCCAGTTGAATCGAATCTAGACATTTTGGATATAGGGATAGGCAACGGCCTGTCTTCGCAATATTTATTCAGTCGTTTTCCAGCAGCAAAATTACATGGCATTGATATTTCAGAAGAGGCAATCAAACAGTCACGAAAAAGATTCGTGGATGAATCTGCCAGCTTTCAAGTTCAAACTATCGAAAATACTGATTTTTCTGACGAGAAGTTTGACCTGATTTGTGCTTTTCAAACTCATTTCCACTGGGAGAAGTTAAAAGAATCCTTCGTCGAAATTGAAAGAATTCTCAAACCGGAGGGGAAATTGCTGCTGGCCTGCGAAATGAGTAAATTGAAAATTTATTTGCCTGAGTTAAATGAGCAGGGAAGCTTCGATCAATTTCTAGCAAAAGCGAATCTTGTAATCGAGAGTACTAATTCAGATGCAGGTTTTATCAGTTACGAAATTCGTAAATTTCCATCATCATTTTGATAATTCCAGCTACATGTTGTTGGTTGGTCGCTTCAACAAAGCTCCGAATAAATTCACGGCGAACGTTCCATTCCTCCCGCAATTTTTTCTTCTATTATAATGCACGCCAAAACAGCACGAAAGTTTCCTCTCGTGCTGTGGAGTGACTATTCTTTTAATCCAGCTTGATACAACTCGTGGAAATGATTTGTTGGGCCGTGTCCGTTACCTAATGGAAGCGAATGGCGGATGGCAGTGGTCACATAATCTTTCGCTTCGGCTACAGCTTGATCCATATCTTTGCCCAAAGCTAGTTGTGAAGCGATGGCAGAAGAGAAGGTACAACCGGTACCATGAGTGTTTTTAGTATCGATTCGTTCGCTGCTGTATTCAGAGAAATCCTTACCATCATAGAGCACATCAGTTGCTTTCCCAACTTTATGTCCACCCTTAACTAAAGTCGCGGCTCCGCACAACTCGTAAATTTTTACCGCAGCAGCTTTCATATCCTCTAATGACTGAATCATCAGCCCGCTGATTTTTTCGGCTTCCGGAACATTTGGGGTAATCAAGCTTGCTAGTGGTAGAACCTCTTCAATCAAGGTATCAATCGAAGTGGGGTCCATTAAAGCACAACCATTTTTGGCGTACATTACCGGATCTAATACAACTTTTTCCGGCTGCCATTTTTTCAAGCTTTCGGCAACGGCCCGCATCGTTTCCACCGTAGAAAGCATCCCAATTTTCACTGCATCGGGTTTAATGTCTTCGAACACCGCGTCAACTTGTTCCTGAATAATCTGCGGGGTCATATCCTGATAAGAAATCACTCGCACAGTATTTTCAGCCACCACGGAAGTAACCACTGACATACCAAAAACGCCATGAGCCGAAAAGGTTTTCAAATCGGCTTGAATCCCTGCGCCGCCGCTGCAATCAGAGCCGGCAATCGTTAATGCTTTTTTCATCTACAAAACTCCTCCTTTTTATACGTAAAAAAGGACGTCCCCAAAAGTTTGAGGACGCCCATCCATTTTATGCTAGACTTGCTTCCCTCCGACGGTGTTAACCAACAGGTTCTAAGGGTCAGGTTTTACCTTCTCAACGCTACGCGTCCCCCCGCAAAAAAATATTCAATTCATCGTCAAAGCGACACAAAGTGCAGCTTAGTTAAAGGATATACTAAAACGAATCCTGTAACAAGTCTTTACTTACCGATTTCATCTGATGTAGCAATAATTTTTCCGACAATCCCGTAATCTTTAGCTTCATCCACCGACATCCAGAAATTACGATCGGTATCTTGTTCAACTTTTTCCACGGTTTGACCAGTTGCATCTGCAATCAATTGGTTGATGCGTTTTCTCATGCGGATGATTTCTTTGGCCTCGATTTGAATTTCCGTAGTTTGTCCGCTGACGCCGCCGGCTGGTTGATGGATCATGTAACGGGTATTCGGCAGGCTGTAGCGATGTTCTTTTTCAGCAGCTAGGAAAATCGTGATCCCAGCACTTGCTACCCAGCCAGTTCCGATCATGTTAACAGTTGGTTTGATGAACTTGATCACATCATGAATCGTGTCGCCAGATTCTACGTGGCCGCCAGGGCTGTTGACATAAATGGTAATCGGATCGTCACTTAAAGCGGACAGCAGCAATAATTGTGAGGTAATGTCTTTGGCTAATTCTTGGGTAATTTCGCCATAAATAAGAACTGTTCGTTGATCCAACAGTTTTTTGCGGTAAATATCAGGAATTTCGTTGGTTTTCTTTTCATTTTCTTCGGTTTCGTCTAAGTAAAACATGCAGACACCCGCTTTCTTTGATTTATCTACAATTATAGCACAAATCATAAAAAAGTCGGCACCAAACCGCCTGAAACCTAGGAAAATCAACCATTGAGCGTATTTATCGCCTGATAAAATAAATCGTGGTAGAGTGGATTCATGGAAGGAGGGAAGAGATTATGATGAACATTTTGAAAGACTTTCGCTTTTGGTTGTGTACAGTCGGTATTACACTATTAGGTATGCTTTCCGGACTTTCCGCGGGAAATGCCCAAAGCTATTACCAACAATTGGAATTGCCATCATTTGCTCCTCCAGGTTGGTTGTTTGGCCCGGTTTGGACGATTTTATACATCTTGATGGGGATTACTTTCTATCTAATTTGGACACATCCGGTAAGAGAAGAACGCCGAACCATGATTCCATTGTTCGTAGTACAATTTATTTTGAACTTTATCTGGTCGCCGCTATTTTTCGGCCTGCAAAGCAATCTGCTTTCAGTGATTGATATTACGGCCCTTTGGATTTTACTAGTCATCCAGCAATTGTACTATTTGCGTCACAAGCCAGTAGCCATGTGGCTGATGGGACCTTACTTTTTATGGGTAACCTTCGCCATGGCATTGAACTACGGCATCATCATTTTGAATTAAGCACCTAAAAAGCACAAACCCTGACGGAATCTGTCAGGGTTTTTTGATACAATAAATGTAGGTGATCACTCATGACAACAAATCGAACCATTCAATTACTTTTTTATCTGCTAAGACATCGCAAAACCACCGCTGTTCATTTAGCGGAGGAGTTTGGGGTTTCTTTGCGAACGATTTATCGCGACTTGGAGCAACTGAGCCAGGTGGGGATTCCAATTTATACCACCACCGGTCGAAATGGCGGTGTCTCTATCATGGAAGATTTCCTGCTGGACCGAACATTTATTACCCAACAAGAACAAACTGAATTGATGATGGCGTTGAGCAGTCTGGCAGCGACTGGGTTTGCGGAAATCAAAGCTGTTCAGGAAAAGCTGGCTAGTTTGCGGAAAGAAGAATCGGCTGATCCTTTATGGGTGAATTTCACTCGTTGGGGTGCAGATCAAGGGCAAGCTAGTACCGCCTTCAAGCAATTTAAATATGCGATTTTGAACAAGCAAGTGTTGGAAATCTACTATATTAATAGCACGGGAAAAGAAGGCTGGCGCATCATCGAACCGTTAAAATTGGTTTTTCAGCAAAATCAGTGGTATTTGTTTGGCTATTGCCGCAATAAGTCCGATCTGCGGTTGTTTAGGCTGTCCCGCATCCTGCAATTCCAGGCAGTGGACGAGAACTTCGAACGTGTTTCTTCTATAGAAGAGTACTTTTCTCAGGCGGACCAAAACTTTGGTGAGAAGGTAGAAGTAGAATTATTGACGGATCAAACCGTTAAACATCGATTAGTTGATATTTTCGGGGCAGAAGTCGTCAAACAAATAGGAGAGCAGGTTCAAGTAAGTGTGAAGTTACCTATGGATGATTGGCTAATTTCATTTTGTTTATCATTAGGTCCAGCTCTAAAGGAGATCAAACCCGCGAAGTTGCGAGATCAGGTTGCTACCGCTCACCAGCAAGCGTACCAGCAATTAAGGAGGAATCAAAAATAATGAAGCAATTAAAAAACTTTGTCGAAGAACACTATCCAGAAGAAGCTGCGCAGCTATTGACCTATTTTCCCACCCAAGCGATTGATCCTCAGAAGATCAAAGCAGTCATGATTAGCGAGGTAGCTGCGGATCATCCGCTGGAGGATTTTTACAGTTTAGCGGAGAAACCGGAGTATCTCCAGACAACCTTGGCTATTTTCCAGCAAGCCGGAGCGGAAGTACAAAGTATCGAGGATATCTTGGACTTAGGAATCTATCTCACGAATGCAGTAAAGCTGCCCAAAACTACCAGCACGATTCCCAATGAAACGATTGAGTATTTTCTGCCATTGTTAAAAGCTGAACTGGAGCTGTTTCCCAATGTGGAAGTGATCATGCTAATGGGGGATGTGGCTCGCAAAGCTTTCAACAAGATTGCCAAGGCTGCTACGAAAAAGAATGCATTGCCTAGCGGTTCGACTTACAAGCTCCGACATCAAGAATGGTATTATCAGGGAATTCGCATTTTGCCTGCCTACATTCTAACGGGCAAAAACTTAAAGATTGAAAAATCTAAAAGTACGATGTCAGCAGAGGAAATTAC
>LIDZ01002545.1_pt2 | contig 18347 bp, 17 predicted proteins | sample 644651 | NCBI WGS metagenome assembly LIDZ01 (sample SAMN03856242, study PRJNA289617) | food metagenome | isolation source: wine grapes on drying loft during traditional withering process | host: Vitis vinifera cv. Corvina | place: Italy: Gargagnago di S. Ambrogio di Valpolicella | collected 2014-01 | reverse complement strand
ACAAAAAAAGATATTAGATTTTGTGGTAAGAATATTCTAGAATAAGGATTATAAAGAGATTGTGAATAATTGAATTTGGAACAGGAAAGGTTTTTCACAATTGTTAAGTAATTAGTTGAGATAAAAATAAGCAAGACGCAGTTGTTTAAAAACGTTTTGCTGAAATAAAATTTAGGAGGAAGAACATGGAATACTGTCAGATTAAAGGATTAGACGCAAAGGTTGCCCGGATCGCATTAGGAACAGGCTGGTTTGGTCCCGAGAATGAAGAAGCAATTTTTGAATTAATGGATGCCTATGTGGCTAATGGCGGCAATGTGATTGATACGGGTCGTTTTTACAATGGTGGGAAAGCAGAAGCGGTTATTACTAAATGGTTGAAGGAACGCGGCAATCGCGATGAGCTTTTACTGGTAAACAAAGCTTGCCATCATTATGTAGACGAAAACAATGTGCAGTTTCCTGATAAGAGCCGAGTGGGTGCTGACTATATCACAGAAGACTTAGAATACAGCTTGAAAAATATGGGCGTGAAGCATTTTGATATGTATGTAATGCACCGCGACAACGAAGATGTGCCAGTTGAAGAATTAATGGACCGCTTCGAGCAGCATCGTTTGGAAGGCAAAATCACGACTTACGGTGTCAGCAATTGGTCAGTGGAACGGATCAAAGCTGCCAACGATTACTGTAATGAAAAAGGCTACTTAGGGATTAGTATCAACAGCCCATCGTTCACTCTGGCTGACGTGAAGAAACCTCGTTGGTTCCGTGCGGTTTATGTGGATGCTGACTACGTGAAGAAGAACAACGAAATGGGCATTACTGTCATGAGCTGGGGTGCACAAGGGGCCGGCTTCTTCGTTCCATTATGGAAAGACATGGACGCAGATGCACCAGAAGATATCAAGGGCGCATTCTTTACAGAAGGCAACTTCAAGAAATTGGGCCGCGTAGAAGAAGTAGCTAAAATCCGCGGAGTAGAACCAATTAACGTCGCGTTAGCATATGTGTTAAACGATCGCTTTGACGTGTTTGCATCAATCGGACCACGTAACAAAAAAGAATTATTGTCTAGCTTGAAAGCACAGGATGTTCACTTAACACCAGAAGAAATTGCGTATTTGGAATTAAAAACAGACGCATTATAAAAAGTAAAAACCTCAAATCCTGAAAGCCAGGGTTTGAGGTTTTTTAAAACAAACTCAACTGCTGCTCCGCCTGCTCAAATTTCTTCAAGTAAGCAAATATCTCTTCCGTTCGCCACATGATCTGATGCTTTTGACAAAACTCAATGAATTGCTTCATCAAGCGAGTATGATTAGGGCTGTTGCAGATGTATTGATTGTCAAAGGCCTTCTGGTATTTTTGCTTCATACCAGGAAAGTGCTGATCCAGCTTTTGGTAAAAATATTCTCGATTGCCCTCTCGTAAGGTCATGCTGAAGCCAAAGCATATAATCCCCTTAACGCCCGCCTGCAAGCAATAATCCAAAATCCCGGTCAAATTTTCCTCCGTATCATTAATAAAAGGCAAAATCGGTGACAGCCAGACCACGGTAGGAATGTCGTTTTCCTGAAAGACCTTCAAGGTTTCGAAACGTTCGTAAGTAGTGGATACATAGGGCTCTAGTTTTTTGCATAGTGCTTCATCATAGGTGGTTAAGGTCATCTGCACCACCGCTTTGGTTTGCTGGTTGATGCGTTTTAATAAGTCGAGATCTCGTAAAATTCGGCTGGACTTGGTTTGGATGGAGACGCCAAAGCCGTATTTTTCGATTAGCTCCAGCGACTGCTGGGTAATCTGCAGCCGTTCTTCCAGCTGAATGTAGGGGTCCGTCATGGCACCAGTCGTTATCATACATGGCTTGCGCTTGCGAGCTAGCTGACTCTCTAGAATTTCCAGCGCATTTTCCTTCACTTCGATATCTTCGAAAGTATGATTCAGCTGATAACACTCGCTGCGGCTGTCGCAGTAAATGCAGCCGTAAGTACAGCCGCGAAACAAATTCATATTATTAGTTGGTGAAAGAATCGTTTTATAACTGGCATAATGCATAGCTATCCTCCTTGAAAAAGAACGTCTGTTCTCTATAATTATCCCACAAAACCCACCTGACAACAAGCGGATTCATCCGTATAATAGAATTCGGAGGAACAAAATATGTTGAAAATTGGAGAGTTTTCCCAGTTAGGCCATGTCTCAATTCGGATGCTGCGTCATTACGATGATATTGGGCTCTTGCGGCCGAAAAAAATTGACCAGGATTCTGGTTATCGCTATTATTCCGTGCGGCAGTTGGAGCAGCTGCACACAATTCTTCTATTAAAAGAATTGAAATTTTCGTTACAGCAGATCAAAGAACTTTTAGCAGCAGATGATGCGGTCTTAACAGAACACTTATTGAAAAAAGAGCAGGAAATTAAAGAAGAAATCGCGCGAGATGAAATGCGGATCGAAGCCATCCAGCGGACAATTCAGCGGATCGAAAACCCAACTTCCTACGAAATTCGCTTGTGCGGCATCCCTAGCTTTCCAGCCGTGTGCTATCGCAAGGTAATTCCCAGCTTTTACCATGAAGGGAAATTTTGGCAGGAATTTTATCACGAAATAGCAGAGCAGGGTTTGCCGATTTCTTCTGAAGAATTAGGAACCACCACGATTTTTTATGACCAGGAATATCGAGAGCAGAATGTCGAGCTTGAATTGGTTTGGCGAACCAAGAAGCTGATCTCAGTGCAAGCCCCGTTGGAAAGTCGAAGGGTTCTCGAAATTCCCTTGGCAGCCAGCATCATAGTTACTGGCAATTATCATCAGCTTCCGACGGTTTATCGGGAATTTGCCTATTGGTTGGACCAGCATCCTGAGTATCAAATGAGCAAAATCACTCGCCAAATTTGCCACATCGGACCAGACGAGACGAATGATTCTGAACAATACGTCACGGAATTGCAAATCCCTTTAATGCGACTTGACTCTCACGTAGTGTGAGGGCTTATCCTCGTAATACAGGAGGAATGTCAAATGGAATTACAAGCAATTGGCAAAGTAAAACAAGAAGCAGGAAAGACGACGTTAATGTTGGATGAAAATGTGAAGGAAGCACTGCTGGGGCTAAGGGATTTTAGCCACGTCATGGTGCTGTATTGGTTCGATCAGCTGGATTTGCCAGAGCTGAGAGCAGAACGGGTATTGGAGAAGCCTTATGTGAAGGGGCCGGACAAATTAGGGATCTTCGCCACCCGAGGGCCGGTCCGCCCCAATCCGATTGCCGTTTCTGTCACAGGAATTTTATCAGTGGATGAGAAAGCCGGGCTTGTTGAACTGGATTACTTGGATGCCGAAGAGGGTAGTCCTTTGCTGGATTTGAAGCCCTACACCCCTAGTACAGAAATTGTGCGGGAGTATCGTTCGCCGGACTGGTGCGCCCACTGGCCCCAAAGCTATGAGGAATCTGGCGAATTTGACTGGTGGAAAGAATTTAATTTTGAAGAATAGTACAGCAAAGCTCAGGTGACTCACTCATCTGAGCTTTTAAGCTTGCCAAAAACTAATTCGGTAAACGCTTTTTTCGTAGTATAATGAAGCTAACGAGGAGGGGTAAAATGAAAATTTTTGATAGTCATTTCCATATTGTTGAACCAGGTTTTCCCATCATTCCCAACACTGGATTTACGCCAGATTTGTACACCGTCGAAGACTACCAAAGAGAGATGGAAGGCCAGGAAATTGAAGTAGCAGGCGGGACTGTTGTTTCAGGTTCCTTCCAAGGGTTCGATCAAACCTATTTGGAAAACGCACTGGCAAAATTAGGACCTAAATTTGTGGGAATTACCCAGCTGCCGCTGAACACCCCTGACAAAGAAATTGAACGACTAGACCAACTGGGTGTAAGAGGGATTCGCTTCAACTTTTATCGCGGATTACCCGAGAGTATCGAAAATATCGATGCTTTTTCCAAAAGAGTTTATGATCTAGCCAAGTGGAAGACTGAATTTTATTTGAATTTGGACAATCTTTCAGAAGAATTGGAAAAAGTGATTCTTCAGCTGCCGAAAGCTTCGGTTGACCATTTGGGGATGGGCAGTGCTTCCAGAGAAAAGTTGACAAGATTATTAGCTGGTGGAGTAACCATTAAAGTGACCGGTTTCGGAAGAATCGAATACACTAGAGAGCAACTGGAAACCCTGTTGCCGGAGTTGTTTGCTGAAAATCCAGATGGACTGATTTTTGGCAGCGACCTGCCATCTACCCGGGCGCGGGAACGATTCAGCGTAAAGGATATCGAATTAATTCAACGAATATTTTCTCAAGAGCAAGCGGAAAAAATCCTGCTGAAAAATGCTCAAAACTGGTACATGACTAAGTAAAGCAATCAATTCCCAAACAAATCTAATATAAAGACAGCTCAGATGATCTTCTCATCTGAGCTTTTTAATGTGAAAGTTATGATACACATTGTGATAGTGTTGCTTAGTTGATATATTTGAGTTTTGGTGCTATTGTTCTCTATGTGATTAATACAGAAATTTAGAAGGTGTATAACAGTGAGTAAAAAAGGCTCAGAAGTTATTGTAGAAAGTTTGATCAATCATCAAGTACCATTTGTTTTTGGGATTCCCGGCGCCAAAATTGATGGTGTCTTTGATACATTAGAGGATAAAGGACCAGAATTAATTATTACCCGCCACGAGCAAAATGCGGCTTTTATGGCACAAGCCATTGGTCGGTTAACCGGCGAACCAGGGGTAGTCATTGCTACTAGCGGTCCCGGTGCCAGCAATCTTGCTACCGGTTTAGTGACCGCAACTGCCGAAAGTGATCCGGTATTAGCGATTGCCGGCCAAGTGAAACGTTCCGATTTATCGAAGCTGACCCACCAAAGCATGAATAATGCGGCGTTGTTCAGCCCGATTACTAAATACAGCAGTGAAATCCAAGATCCAGAAACGATCTCGGAAAATATTGCCAATGCCTATCGAATTGCTAAAACTGCCAAGAAGGGTGCCAGCTTCCTGTCGATTCCGCAAGATGTGACTGACAGCGAAGTAGAAGGGGAAGTCATTGAACCTTTGTCTGTTCCTAAACTAGGCGGCGCAAGCCATGAAGATATTCAGGCCTTGGCTGAAAAAATCCAACAAGCCAAATTACCTGTGTTACTAGTAGGGATGCGTGCTTCCGCTGAACAACCAACTGAAGCGATTCGAGAACTAGTGTCAGCCACCGGACTTCCAGTCGTAGAAACCTTCCAAGCAGCCGGAATTATTTCCCGCAAGCTGGAGGATCATTTCTTCGGTCGGGTAGGACTTTTCCGTAACCAGCCAGGGGATATGCTGCTGAAACGCAGCGACTTAGTGATCGCTGTTGGCTATGATCCAATTGAATACGAAGCTCGTAACTGGAATGCCGAAAAGGATGCTCATATCATTGTATTAGATGAAGTTGCGGCTGAAATCGATCCTTACTTGCAGCCGGAAGAAGAGTTGATCGGCGATATTGCGGTTAATATCCGGGCCTTGAAGGAACAAATCGGCAGCTACAATTTACCAGAAGATGCCATGAAATATTTGGAAACCTTGCAGGAAAAAATGCAGGAATCGGATCGTCAATTGAGCGACGAAACAACCGGAAGGATCCATCCTTTAGACGTGATTCATACGCTGCAAGAAAAAGTCAGCGACGAAATGACCGTCACGGTCGATGTCGGCAGCCACTACATTTGGATGGCGCGCCATTTTAGAAGCTATGAACCTCGTCATTTGTTGTTTAGTAATGGGATGCAAACCTTAGGCGTAGCTTTGCCATGGGCGATTGCCTCAGCCTTAGTTCGGCCCAACACGCAAATTATTTCGGTTTCCGGCGACGGTGGCTTCCTATTTTCTGCGCAAGAATTAGAAACAGCAGTGCGATTGAAACAAAACATCGTGCATTTGATTTGGAATGACGGCAGCTACAATATGGTGGAATTCCAAGAAGAAATGAAATACAATCGGTCATCCGGTGTACATTTTGGTCCGGTTGATTTCGTGAAATACGCCGAAGCTTTTGGCGCGAAGGGGTTAAGAGCGACTAATGTTCAAGAACTGGAAGCTGCTTTGATAGAAGGAATCGCAACAGAAGGTCCAGTAATTATCGATATTCCTATCGATTATCGTGACAACAAAGAACTAGGCAAAACCGTATTACCGGATCAATTTTATTAAGAGGTGGAAAACAATGAGTTACTTATATCAGCACGGAACGTTAGGCGCCTTAATGAGTGATCTAATGGACGGCACCGAGAAGATCGGTGAGCTGGGGGCTTATGGCGATTTTGGCTTAGGCACCTTGTCAGGCTCCAACGGTGAAGTGATTATTTTAGATAATGTGATGTATCATGCCAACGAAAAAGGCGAAATTCATACCTTAACTGGTCAAGAGTGGACACCTTATGCCGCCGTGACCGATTTCAAAGCTGAGCAGGTTTTAGAGCAGGAAGAAAAGCAAACGTCTCAGGAAATTGCCAATCAACTGTTAGAACGGATCAGCAGAAATTTGTTTGCGGCAGTTAAAATTACTGGGTCATTTTCATTTATGCATGTACGAGTTTCCCCTAAACAAAAGAAACCTTATCCAAAATTTGTGGAAGCTGCCCGCAATCAACCAGAATTTTCTGAAGAAAAGGTCAAAGGAACTATCGTTGGTTTCTTTACTCCAGAATTATTCCAGGGTGCAGCATCAGCCGGCTTCCATTTGCACTTTATTAGTGATGATCGCAAATTTGGTGGACATGTCTTGGATTATCAATTAGAAGAGGGAACGATCGAATGGGCAGAGTTGGAAGAATTCCGCCAACACTTCCCAATTCACGACCCGGCTTATCTAGAACGAGAGATTGATCTAGAGGAAGTCGTTAAGGATATCGCGGAAGCGGAATAGAGAAAAGCCATCCGAAAATAAAATCGGATGGCTTTTTAAAATTAAATTCCTAGTAATGGTGCTGGATTTACAAATCCAGACCAGACAGCTGTTGATACACCGAAGTGTAAGTGAACGCCAGTTGAGTTACCAGTCGTTCCCATGCCACCAAGGACTTGACCTTGGCTGACTTGTTGACCTACGCTGCAATTTGGTGTAGAAACCATATGCATGTAGTAAGAGTAGTAACCATCAGAATGTTGGATGATTACGTAGTTACCAGCTGACCAGTGGAAGCCGGCTTCGACAACCGTACCAGCTTTTGCTGCATGGATTGAAGTACCGGCTGCACCAGCGAAGTCAATGCCATCATGTTGTGTGCCAGATAAACCAGTTGGATCAACCCGTGGGCCGAATGGACTAGTAACCACTAGACCGATTGAAAGTGGTGAACCCCAACCGCTAGAGTTTGTTGCTGGAGCTGAAGCTGACGGAGTAGGTGATGAAACAACTGGTGCTGCTCCAGGACTAGTTACCGTTTGTGCTTGCTCTGTTTGTTGTTTTGCTTGTTCTTCTTGTTGTTTTGCTTCTAACGCTGCAATTTCAGCTTGGGCTTTTTGTTCAGCACTTTCAGCAGCTGCTTGTTCAGCCGCAGCTTCTTCTAACGCTTTTTGCGCTTGCTCAGCGGCAATTTTTGCTTGTTTTTCAGCTTCAACTTGGGCTTTTTCACGAGCTTCCGCTTCTTTTTGTTTTTGTTCTTCCAACGCTTTTAAGGCTGCTTGACGTTTTTTCTCAGCGTCTTGTTTTTGTTGTTGGAATTTATCCTTTTGAGCTGATTCAGTAGCGATGCTGGCTTGGATTTCATTTACTTTGACTTGTTGATCAAGCTTAGCTTTCACTAATTGCTCTTGTTTGGCTTTTAATTCTTCGGTTTTCTCAGTGATAACGGCTAAACGCTGTTCTGCTTCTTTTTGCAGTTTTTCCAGCTCCGCTTTATCTTTCGTTTGCTGTTCCATTGCATCTTTGCTGGCAGACATGATTGTTGATACCGCCATGGTTTTTTCAACCGCTTCACTGATTGACTTAGCTTCCATTACGGTACTCACCAAAGTTGTTGTGTTGTTGGTTTGCACGTCGCGGGCTTGGTCTTTCAACTGTAATTCACGTTTTTGAATTTTCGCTTGCAAATCTTGAATCTTTGTAGTTAGTTCGCTTAATTTTTGTTCTTCTTGTGTTTTTTGTTTCAACACGTCGTTAACTTCTTTTTCAACCGCTGCTACTTCTTTTTCTAAAGCAGCTTTTTGTGCTTCAACAGATTGAGCGGTTTGTTGCAAGCCTTCGATTTTTTTATCTTGATCAGCAATTTTTTGGTCAAATTCTTCCGCGCTGGCACTTAATGGTGCGCCAAGAGTCAGTGCACATAAAGCCAATGCAGTATATTTTTTAAGTTTAATCATTCTCGTCCTCACTTGTACAATTAGATTCTAATATTTCTCAACGATTTGATTATATAAGAAAATGTGAAGAAAAAGTGGAGAAAAGGTAATCTTTTATCTAACCGTATAGTTTGTAAAGGAAATGAAATATAGATTTCTTTTGAAAACGATTACTTGCTATTGAATTTACTGTATTCACGTTGCGGAGTCGTGAGAAAAGGATGAAGGTTATAAAAGAAATGTATAATTATATAAATGGTGTTATTCATATTGATAAGGTAAAATAGTTTCAAAGAGGAGGAATTTAATTTATGAGTTGGAACAGTCAAGAAGCAAAAGAAGCCGCCTACCAGTTAATGCTGGCGCAGCAAAAAGCCTTATTAGAAGGGGAAACCGATCTAATTGCGAATTTAGCGAATTCATCGGCTTTACTAAATCAAACATTATCAGACACTGTTTTTGCTGGTTACTACCTATTTAAAGAAGGCGAGTTAATCTTGGGACCTTTCCAGGGAAATGTTTCTTGTGTACATATTCCTCTAGGTAAGGGGGTCTGCGGAGAAGCGGCCGAGAAGAATCAGACCTTAATCGTGGAAGATGTCACCAAACACCCGAATTATATCGCCTGCGATTCTACAGCAAAATCAGAAATAGTGGTTCCCATGAAAAAAGGCGACCAATTAGTGGGCGTGTTGGATTTGGATAGTTCGAAAATTGGTATGTATGATCAAATTGACCAGTTTTATTTGGAACAATACGTGGCGTTATTGCTGCAAAACGTGGATTAATGTTCACCTATAATATTTTATTTGATAAAAAAGAGGTTTAATGTAGTCTTTTTAGCGGATTAATGGTACTATTAATGAGTAGTAAATACGTCCATTGAGGTGAATAAATGAATAAAGAAGCGATTATTGTTGGAGAGAATTACGAATGTCGAAAAGCTGATTTTGAACGTCCGATTATTGGTGAAGTCCTGCAAAAGACAGATGAGGGCTGTATTGTGAACGTAGAACGGTTCTATGGTCTAGATGCAGACAAGATCAATGAGAACGACGGCAAAGTGTTAATTCGCTACAGCGAAGTAAGAGGCATCATCTCTTCTCAGTGTTTTTTCAGCTAAGAGGGACAATTAAATTAAATAAGATCATTAAAAAACGAGTGCTCGCTCATTAGTTGAGGGCACTCGTTTTTCTGCGTTTTAGATGGATAAGCTGTTTAGCAGCTCAATGGCCGGCATTTCTTTGATCTCCTGATTTGGTCGTTCCTTGGGTTTTCTTTCGGCGGGGTCATTTTTGTAACGATAATCAGTCACCTTGCCGTTACCGTCATAATAAACCCAAATATTTTCATTTCCGATTTCTTCCAGGTCGCCCCGTAAATCTAGCAATAATTCGTCTACTGAGTCATAATAGTTCATAACAATTCCTCCTGCTGCTTATTTTTTGTGTATTAATTTTCATAGCGTATACCAGCCAACTATCAATTTAATGCAGTGCTTTTCTTGAGGATCGACAGTTGATTTTTACGATGCTAACTGCGAAAAGTTGGATATGTATCCATATTCATTGTAAGTAAAAATCCAAATTTCAGCAAGCTAGAAGGGGTGAGAGTGTGAACAAACAGTTTTTTGTAGATGCAGCCGCAGCTCATCGGTTGCTATTGCAAGGCTATAAAGTCATAGCTGTCGGCAATCAACAGGAATTTGACTTTCAGCAGGCGCATTTGCCGGGAGCAAGCTATTTCGACACCAGCGAAATCGAATCCGTGGAAAATGGCTGGAACATTTTGCCAGCTCAACAATGTCAACAAGCGTTTATTAAAAAAGGGATCACTGCAAATACACCCGTGATGATCTATTCCAGTAATCTTAATGCGGCCTGTCGCGTGGCTTTTGTTGCGTATTGGCTTGGGATTAATCAAATAAAAATTTTAGAGGATGGTCTGCAATCTTGGGTGTATCCATTGGAGCAGGGGCCGTGCGAAGTTAAAATAGTTAAGAATTTCGGTGCAAGGGTTCACCGAAGACCTGAAATTCTGATTTCCACTTCAGAAGATCTATTACAAGCAAAGGCCCGCAATCCCAAATTGATCCTGGCTAGTGTTCGCAGCTGGGAAGAATACAACGGAGCCACCAGTAATTATTCTTATATTGATCAAGCAGGAGAGCCGGAGGGAGCGATCTTTACTCCGGCCAGCTGCGGCAAAGATGACGTAGCTGACTTGTTAACAGCGGATCACCGGCTCAAGCCATTATCAGAAATCTCCCAAACTTGGCAAGCAGCCGGCCTGAATCCTGGAAAGGAAATCGTCTTTTATTGTGGAACCGGCTGGCGGGCATCCACCGCTTTCTTTGTTGCCAAGGAGCTGGTCTGGCCGCAGGTACGTTTGTTCGACGGTGGTTGGTATGACTGGAGCAAGAAGCATGCCAAGAATCCTGAGAAATTCCCGCTAAAAAGACTCTTTAGGCCATAAAACCTAAAGAGTCTTTCTTTTACTTCATCAATTTAACCAGTTCATCCGCGAATTGGTTGGTTGAAACTGCTTGAATACCTAACGCCTGCGCGAAATCCTTCGTAACGATTTTTTGTTCAATCGCCGCTTCAATCGCTGTCGTGATTTTTTGGCTAGCTTCATACCAGCCTAAGTGTTCCAGCAGCATCGTCGCGGAAAGCAGCAACGAGCACGGATTAGCATAGCCTTTACCAGCAATATCAGGTGCTGTACCATGAGTGGCCTCAAAAATCGCATGTCCCGATTGGTAATTGATATTGGCTCCTGGCGAGATCCCGATCCCACCAACTTGGGCAGCCAGTGCATCAGAAATATAATCCCCGTTCAAATTGGTAGTGGCAATGACTTGGAATTTTTCTGGATACAACAGAATTTGCTGCAGCAGGTTGTCGGCAATTACGTCATCTACTACAATTTTCTTCTCGTTGCGTGCAGCAGCTAACGCATCCTCAGCTGCTTGTTCGTCGTTTTCAGCCGCAATTTTTTTATATTGATTCATAGTGAAGGCTTGCGGGTAGTCTTGTTCGATCATGTCGTAGCCCCAGTTTTTAAAGCCGCCTTCTGTGAATTTCATGATGTTGCCCTTGTGAACCAAAGTGACCCGCGTCAACTCATGAGCCACAGCGTAGTCCATCGCCGACTTAACCAGGCGCTCGCTGCCTTCTTTAGAAATCGGTTTAATCCCTAATGAGCTGGTTTCAGGAAAACGAATCTTAGTGACCCCCAGCTTGTTTTCTAAGAAATCCAACAGCTGCTTGGCTTCATCAGAGCCCGCCGCAAATTCAATGCCGGCATACACGTCTTCAGTATTTTCCCGAAAAATCGTCATTTCAGTCTTTTCAGGTTCCTTCAAAGGGGAAGGAACCCCTTTGAAATAGCGAACCGGACGGACACAAGCGTACAAGTCCAAAGTTTGGCGTAAAGCTACGTTCAACGAACGAATCCCGCCGCCGATGGGGGTAGTTAAAGGGCCTTTAATCGCTAGTTTATGCTTTTGAATCGCCGCAACAGTTTCATCCGGCAGCCATTCACCCGTTTGGTCAAAGGCCTTTCCGCCAGCTAAAACCTCCATCCATTCAATTTTCTTAGCTCCGCCGTAAGTCAGTTCAAGGGCAGTATCCACCACTGTTTTAGTGGCTTGCCAGATTTCTGGGCCGATGCCGTCGCCTTCAATGTAAGGAACAATCGGTGTATTGGTCATTTAGTTGTTCTCCTCGTTCATTTTTTTACGAATCACTAATTGCAGAATGCCTTGATTTTCCCAGTATTCCACATCCGCCTCTGAATCAAAGCGCAGCTTAGCCTGGAAGGTAATCGGTGTGTCTTTTTCCGCAGTAACAGTGACTAATTGGTTAATCTCAGGTTCAGTCGGCATATCAATTGAGAAGGTTTCAGTACCGTCAAGACCTAAAGTCTCAGCCGTTTCGCCTTCCAAGTATTCCAATGGAACAATACCCATCATCACTAGGTTGCTGCGGTGAATCCGTTCGTAGCTTTCGGCGATGACTGCTTTGACCCCTAATAATGAAGTGCCTTTGGCTGCCCAGTCACGAGAAGAGCCCATACCGTAATCCTTACCCGTCAAAATAACTGTACCGATGCCGTTTTTCTGATAGTCCATCGCCGCATCGTAAATGCTCATTTCTTCGCCAGTTAAGGCAGAACGAGTGTAGCCGCCGGTAACATCTGGGGTTAATTGATTTTGAATCCGAATATTGCCGAAAGTTCCCCGCATCATGATTTCATGATTGCCTCGGCGTGAACCAAAGGAATTGAAATCTTTATAAGCCAAACCGCGATCTTTTAAATATTGACCAGCCGGTGAGTTCAACGCAATATTTCCCGCTGGTGAAATGTGATCCGTGGTGACTGAATCGCCAAATTTCGCCAAGACTTTTAAGCCAGTCAGGGATGGCGGTGTATCCAAGGTCTCTTTTAACGTATCAAAGAATGGCGGATTTGCAATGTAAGTCGAAGCTTCATCCCACTCATAAGTCGCGCCTTCTGAGGTTTGGATTTGATTCCAGCGCTCGTTGGATTGGTAAACATCTTTATAAGCAGCTTGATAGTCTTCAGGATCTAAATGCTCGTCAATATAGGCACTGATTTCTTCTTTGGTTGGCCACAAATCTTCTAAATAAACTGGACCATCCGCATTTTCGGTAATCGGTTCCTTGGTTAAATCTTTCGTTACCGTACCTGCCAACGCATAAGCAATAACTAACGGCGGTGAAGCCAGGTAGTTGGCCTTGATTAGCGGATGAATCCGGCCTTCAAAGTTCCGGTTACCGGAAAGAACGGCGGAAACCACTAAATCATTTTCCTTCAAGCTTTGTTCCACTTCCTCTGAAAGAGGACCAGAATTACCGATACAAGTAGTACAGCCATAGCCGACAATATCAAAGCCTAATTGTGCTAATGGCTTCAGCAAATCGCCTTTTTCCAGATAAGAAGTCACAATCTTTGAACCTGGGGCTAAGGAAGTTTTGATGGTTTCCGGCACTTGCAGGCCTTTTTCCACGGCTTTTTTCGCCAACAGTCCAGCAGCTACCATGACACTTGGATTGCTGGTGTTGGTACAGCTGGTAATCGCCGCCAACGCCAGATCGCCAGTGTGCATCGCGTCTTCTTTGTCCGCTATCGCTACTGATTTGTTGATTTCATCTTTTGACAAGCCAAAGCCTTGCGGACCGCTTGGATTAGTTAGAGACGCGGCAAAATTCTCTGACACTTCGTCCAAAGGAATCCGGTCTTGCGGACGTTTTGGTCCAGCAACTGAAGACTTGATTTCCCCTAAGTCTAGTTGAATCACTCGGGTGTATTCTGGTGTTTCTTGACCATCATAGAACAAATGATTTGCTTTGACATAAGCTTCCACCAGTTCAATTTGTTCTGGCGAGCGGCCAGTTACTCGTAAATAATTCAAGGTTTCTTGGTCAATTGGGCAATAGCCGCAAGTCGCGCCATATTCTGGGGCCATATTGGCAATCGTTGCCCGATCAGACAGGCTTAATTTTTGATAGCCAGGTCCAAAGTATTCCACGAATTTACCGACTACTTTTTCATTTCTTAACAGCTGGGTTAAATGCAACGCCAAATCAGTAGCGGTAGCAGTCGGAGACAAGGCTCCAGTTAGTTCTACGCCGATAACTTCAGGTGTTGGAAAGAAGGAAGCTTCTCCTAAAATAGCTGCTTCCGCTTCGATTCCGCCGACACCCCAGCCCAAAACACCTAAACCGTTGATCATGGTCGTATGGGAATCAGTTCCTTCTAATGAATCAGGGAACAGCCATTTTTCACCGTTCTTTTCCTGTTCTAAAACCACATCCGATAAAAATTCTAAATTGACTTGATGGATAATCCCGGTTTCTGGTGGGACAACATCAAAGTTGTCAAAAGCCTGCTGCGCCCATTTTAAAAATTGATAACGCTCAAGGTTGCGTTCAAATTCTTTTTCAGTATTGAAAGCTAAACTGTCTGGTGTGCCAGCACAGTCTACTTGAACGGAATGATCGACTACTAAGGTAACCGGAATTTCAGGATTAATATACTCAGCCTTACCGCCAAGTTTCACCACAGCGTCACGCATGGCAGCAAGGTCAACCACCGCTGGAACACCGGTGAAATCCTGTAGTACAACCCGGGATGGTCGGAAGGGAATGACTCCGGTGGGGTTCTTGGCATCATATTCAATCAGTTCTTCTAAAGCTTGTGTTTCCTTATGTCGGGCCAAGCTTTCCAGTAAAATACGAATGCTGAATGGGTAGCGGCCCAGCTCCTTTTTGTAAGAAGAGGCGACAGATAATAGGTCAAGGTATGTATATTGTTCGCCCTTAATAGTTGTTTGTTTGGTCCAGTTCATGTTGATAATCCTTCCCTTCTGTTATTGATACTTGCTTGTTGGTCTATTATACGAATAAAGAAAAAGAAAGTAAATGACTTCATTAAAACTATTTCATTTTAAAATAATGGTGTTATAATGATTCTTGAATGAACAACACAGAACTTGAGAAGTTAGGAGGACATGAACATGTTAGATTTAGAGTTAATGGCTCAGATATGCCGCGAAAAGGATCATTTGGATTCAGAGCTCTTTGCGAAGCATAATGTGAAAAGAGGGTTGCGGGATTTAGATGGTAAAGGCGTTGTCGCAGGCTTAACCAATATTTCCACGATTCACCCGCAAAAAATGGTGGATAATCAGATCGTTTCCAATAAGGGAGAATTACGATACCGGGGAATTGACGTGAACGACCTAGTAAACGGCTTTGTTTCAGAAGCGCGTTTAGGCTTTGAAGAAGTGGCGTATCTGTTATTGTTTGGTGAGTTGCCAACTAAACAGCAGATGGATGACTTTACTGAGACAATTGCGAAAAGACGAACACTGCCGACGAACTTTGTACGAGATGTTATTATGAAGGCGCCGTCTCACAATATTATGAATATGATGTCTCGCAGTATTCTGACATTGGGATGTTATGATCAGAAAGCCGATGACATCAGTATCGAGAACGTACTTGACCAAAGCTTGTCATTAATCAGTATCTTTCCTATGATTGCGGTCTATTCTTATCATGCCTATAATCACTCAAAGGGTGAAAGCATGTATATCCATCGTCCGGACGCTTCATTAAGTACTGCTGAAGCAATTTTAACGATGCTTCGTCCTGATAAGAAGTATACGTTCCAAGAAGCCCAAACCTTAGATATGGCCTTAGTTCTACATATGGAACACGGCGGAGGGAACAACTCCACCTTTACAACACGAGTAGTTACTTCAAGTGGAACGGACACATATTCAACCATCGCTGCGGCGTTAGGTTCGTTGAAAGGACCGAAGCATGGCGGGGCCAATATTAAGGTGACGCAGATGATGGATGATTTGAAAAAGAATTTGAAGGACCCGGAAGATGACGAAGAAATTGCTGAATATTTAGAGCGGATTTTACGGAAGGAAGCCTTTGACAAACAGGGGCTGATTTACGGAATGGGACATGCGATTTATGCGGAATCGGATCCACGGGCGGAAATTTTCAAACGTTATGTTGAAAAATTAGCCAGCGAAAAAGGTGCCTGTGCCGAGGCCGATTTCAAACTGTATCGCAAGGTTGAAAAGCTGGCACCAGAGGTCATCTCTGAACGCCGCAAGGTTTATAAAGGCGTTAGTGCCAATATCGATTTCTTCAGCGGATTTGTGTACCACATGTTAGATTTGCCGCAGGAGCTGTACACGCCAATGTTTGCGATTGCTCGGATTGTCGGCTGGTCTGCTCACCGTATCGAAGAGCTGATCAACGTACAAAAAATCATTCGTCCAGCTTACATGGAGGTTTCACCGGAGTTAGATTACACTTCTATAAATGACCGTTAAAAAAAGTAGCATTCACCAAAAAAAGATCCGCTCTCACAAGAACGGATCTTTTTTTGGTATCTAATTTCTATTCTGCGCTCAAAGCAGCCATTGTAATGTAGTTGTATGGTTGGTTGAAGTGAGGCAAGAAGAAAATGTCTAATAGTTTCATCTTGTCGATGGTTACGCCTTCTTCAATTGCCAATGAGAACATATGGATGCCCATAGCGATTTCTGAAGTAGTTGACGCTAATTGTGCGCCCACCACGCGGCGAGAATCTTCTTCGTAAACGATCCGGATTTTCACGTCGTCGTTTTCTTTCATAAAGCCTGGTTTTTGTGAATCCTGGAAGTCGGTGTATTTTACTTTCATGTCAAATTTGGCAGCTGCTTCAACTGAAACTCCAGTCGAAACCATGTTGTAGCCAAAGATTGAAATCCCGTTTGAACCTTGGACACCCGTTGATTCCAGCGGTGTGCCGCCGATGTTGTGAGCAGCCACAATTCCTGAACGAACCGCGTTGGTTGCCAAAGCGATATACGTAGTTTTTCTCAAGGCATTTGAGTAGATCGTAGCACAGTCACCCACGGCATAAACCGCATCGTCGCTAGTTTTTTGGTGTAAGTCAACTAGGTAAGCCCCATTTGCGAATAATTCCAAATGCTCTTTGCCTAATGCATTATTTGGTAAGAAACCAATCGCGTTGATTACTAGATCAACAGGGTATTCGCCTTTGTCGGTTACGATTGCTTCAACTTTGTCAGTGCCTTTGTATTCACGAGCCAATTCATTAAAGTGCAGTTCAACACCGTGGTCAGCCAACGTTTTATCCATGTCGTCAGTGAACCATTTGTCATAGTAATTTGGTAGTGAACGTCCAGCAGCATCAAATAATAGCACTTCTTTACCGCGGCGTTTGGCAGCTTCCGCAATTTCCACGCCAATGTAGCCAGCGCCGATTACGGCAACAGTATTAATATCTGCTTGATCCAACAAAGCATCAACTGCTTGACCATCTTGGAATCGTTTCAAGAAATGGATGTTTTCCAAGTCACGTCCTGGTACGTTGGGTGAGATCGGAACTGAACCAGTCGCCAGAATCAATTTGTCATAAGTTTCAACATAGCTTTCGCCATCTTTTTTAGTTGCGTGAACTTCTTTTTTGTCAAAATCGATACGATCAACGGTGGTTTCCATCGAGATTTTGGCACCTTTAGCTTCGAAATCTTCTTTTTTGGTGTAGAACAAGCCTTCGTAAGAATCAATTTGACGACCTACCCATAGAGCAGTACCACAACCTAGATAGCTTAAGTTGGTATTGCGGTCAATCATGACAACCTCTTGATCTTTGTAAGTATCCAACAACGTGTTTGCTGCAGCGATCCCTGCATGGTTTGCACCAATAATTACTGTTTTTGACATCAAAAAACCTCTCTTTCGAATAATTAAATAGTCATTGCGTGTTTTTTCACAAAAATAGCGATAAACAACAGAGTGCCGATCCTATTTTTGCTTGTTCCTGTGAGTACGTTGAAACTTTTATCGACCCTCTTTCTTACTTAGTGGATAAATGAGACCGTTCTCAAATATTATTATACCAGAAAACTCAAACCTAATTAAGAATAAGTATCAAAAAACTTTCCTTTTTTTCGATTTTTTTGAAGGAATGTTAAGGTTGGGCGGCTTTACAAGCTTTTCACGATGGTATATTTTTCCTTTTTTGAAGCAGATTTTAGCATAATTTCTTTTAGCTGATTGAGAAAATCTAGCGGAAGATTGAGAATGAGCGGGTAAATCCAACGAATTTACAATTAAATTCTACTGTTGAAAAAGCGAATTTAAGCTTTAATTGCTTAACTGTGTGATTTCCTGCACTAAAATAACACCGCGACAGTTATTTTGTCACGGCGTTTATGACTAAACGGATTCTCTAATGATCAGTTCGGTTTTCAAATCGGGGATTTCCAACCAGTCTATCTCTTTTTTCTCGATTTTTGCTATCAAAACTTTGGTAGCATATTCGCCCATTTGCTGAATGGGTTGGCGAATGGTCGTAATCTCAGGTGAGGTGAGGACCGCCATCGGTTGGTCATCAAAGCCCAGCACTGCCAAATCCTCAGGTACGCGAATTTGATGCTTGCGGGCTTCG
>LIDZ01014710.1_pt15 | contig 18368 bp, 19 predicted proteins | sample 644651 | NCBI WGS metagenome assembly LIDZ01 (sample SAMN03856242, study PRJNA289617) | food metagenome | isolation source: wine grapes on drying loft during traditional withering process | host: Vitis vinifera cv. Corvina | place: Italy: Gargagnago di S. Ambrogio di Valpolicella | collected 2014-01 | reverse complement strand
ACGGTTGATGTGATCCAGGAGACGTCCCGGAGTACCGATAATGATTTGCGGTTTCTTCTTCAGTCCGCGAATTTGGCGACTGATATCCTGTCCGCCATAAATAGCGAGCGAACGCAAGCCTTTAAAGCGTGCCAGTTTGCCAATTTCCTCAGCTACTTGAATAGCCAATTCCCGTGTTGGCGTCATAATAAGGGCCCGGATTTTTTCATCTTCCCGGTCAATTTTGGAGATCAGGGGAATACCGAATGCAGCAGTCTTACCTGTACCAGTCTGCGCTTGGCCAATTAGATCCGTTCCGGCCAATGCAAGTGGTAAAGCCTGTTCCTGAATCGGTGTTGCTTCCTCAAAGCCTAACTCCAAGATTGCTTGCAGCACTTTAGGCTGTAAGCCGAATTCTGCGAATGTTTTCAAATTATTCGTGCTCCTTTTATACAGTGGACATTCCACATGCTTGTCTGTATTCTTAAGTAGCGGTAAACACATTTATAGGCTGTCCAATAATTTCGGATTCTCTGCATGGTTTAGCGCGTATTTGGGACGAAAAGCCGTCCTATCATCAGGTCACTCAAACGTACCTGAATAACTGTAGCTTCACATCCGATGCAATGCAAAATACCATTGTAACGTCCTACTCAAGAATATCCTATACATTATATCACAAACCTAAAGAGGAATACCAGTGTATTCCTTTCTTTCATTATTTACAAAACATATCAGAGGTGAATTTGCTTGTTAAGAAAATTTTGGAATTATCTGGCCATCGTATTTGGTTCGGCGATGATTGCCAGCGGCTTTAACCTATTTTTGATCCCTCACCGCTTACTAAGCGGAGGCGTATCCGGACTATCCATGTTAGTGGGTTATTTCACACCGCTAAACATAAGTCTTTTATATTTGCTGTTCAACATCCCTTTACTTGTGGCAGGCTGGTTCCAATTGGGACGAAGATTTATTATTCTCAGCATCTTGTCCGTTGGGGCGACGACGTGGTTAATGACGCTGGTCCCTATTCAATCCATTACCTCAGATATGCTGCTTGCCTCTGTATTCGGTGGAGTGCTTGTTGGCATAGGTAGCGGAATATCCTTTAGAGTCGGGGGCTCCTCAGGCGGGTTTGATATTGTGGGCTCCATCATTACTCGTTACCGAGACTTTCCGGTCGGGAGTGTCCTGGTTTCCTTGAATGCGCTGGTCATTCTGGCAGCTGCCTATTTTGACAACAATTGGAATTTAGCACTTGCATCGATGGTTTCCATCTACGTCAGCGGCAAAGTTGTCGATCTCATCCATGTCAGCCACATCAAGGTTACAGTATATATAGTAACAAACCGCACGGACGAACTGCTTCAACAGCTGTTTGGCCTGCAACGCGGTGTCACAAAAATTAAAACAGAAGGCGCTTATTCTCATGTGGAAAAGGACATGCTAATGACAGTAACAACCCGCTATGAGCTCGTTGAGCTACAACGAATTATCAAAACAACAGATCCTCAAGCATTTGTAAATATTGTTGAAACCGTTGGTGTAATGGGTTCTTTCCGCAAAAGATGAACCGGAAATATGCGCACACCTTTAAATTATGATATATTAGACTAGCGCAGACCCTAATAAAATTTCATAAAGATTAAGCTTTACCCCTCTTTTTTCCAAGGCACTTCGTTTTCCAATGAACCCTGAATTTCAATTCAGCACCATTCGAAAAAGGAAAGGGTGATTTTTGTGGAAATGGAAACGGTAAAACTGTCAGCAATCGTCATGAGGTGGTATCCTGATATGATGCCGTTTCTCAAGCAGAACGAATTAAATTCAGTAATTGTTCTGCGTGACGGGCTAAGTATTCTGGAACCGGCAGATGCCATGGATATCATCCATTACAGCATTTGTGAACATCAGAATTCTGCGTATCTTCAATGAAGTAAGCTGCAAGGGCTAGTCTTTATAGTTGCCGCTTTGGGTTAGGCTTTTGCCAAATCCAAGCGGCATTTACTTTATTATCATACGTTTTAGAAATGTACATCTCGTTTATATACAACAAGGACGGTTTTTTAGCCACCAAGTTGAAACAAGATTGTTACAAGTCTGTTCATTTTGAAGGCATCCGTTCCTTTATAATTTATGAGAATGTACATAAAGGGAGAGAATACAAATGAATATCACCTGGGCTCTAATGATGATGGCCCTGGGAAGCGTAGGCGTGCACAACAACCAGCATGACGCCGATGTGGCAATCGTTTTGAGATCTGCCATGAATCCCCCCATCGTCGCACAACACAGCAGCAACCCTAACGCAGTAACACCTTCACAGAACGCTACAGGCGAGACTTCATCACCAACTCCAACCGCGAACGCGATCCACAAAGATCCACAGCCTGATGCACCCAAGGTGAAAGGGATCTATGTAACCGCATATAGCGCCGGTGGATCACGCATGGAGCAGCTACTTGCTCTGCTGGATAAAACCGAACTCAATTCAATGGTTATCGACATTAAGGATGACACCGGCTATATCACTTACAAGACGGATAATGTGGAGCTTCAGCAACTGGGCCATCCACAGTCATTCATCGGTGATATCCATAAGCTAATGGAGCGTCTGAAGAAACATGAGGTTTATCCGATTGCACGAATCGTTGTCTTTAAAGACTCCATACTCGCCAAGAAGAAACCTGGATTGTCATTTGTGAATGCCGATGGCTCCATATGGACCAATAAAGGCGGCGACAGCTTCGTTAACCCTTATAATGAAGACGTATGGAAATATAACGTGGATATTGCCAAGGAAGCCGCAAAACTGGGTTTTAAGGAAATCCAGTTCGATTATGTCCGCTTTCCAGAAGGCTTTGAGAAACGTGCAGATTCGCTTAAATACACCAAAAGCAAGAGACCTCGTGTAGAGATCATTGCTGATTTTGTAAAATATGCCCAAGCAGAGTTAGAGCCGCTCGGTGTTCGCGTATCGGTTGATATTTTTGGCTATGCTGCTTCCGTTCCTGCTGCAGAAGGCATTGGTCAGGATTTTGTGAAAATATCCAAGAATGTGGATGTCATTAGCCCGATGATTTATCCAAGCCATTATTCAACCGGATGGTTTGATGTTAAAGATCCGGACAAAAATCCTTATGCTACCATTAAAGGCTCCATGGTTGATACGCACAAAAAACTTGACCCGTTGGGCAGCTATAAACCGATTATACGACCTTGGATTCAAGACTTTACCGCTAGTTGGCTAGGAAGCGGCCATTATGTTAAATACGGCAAGCTCCAGGTTGAAGATCAGATTCGCGCTTTGAAAGACGAGAACGTGGAGGAATATTTACTCTGGAATGCCAATAACCGTTATACCTCTGGTGTCGACTACGAAAAATAATGTTTACAGCTATTATCCTAATATCTAAAAAGCATGACATACTTACATTTGGGACCCGGCATTTGCCGGGTTTTTCTCTGAGAATATATTCTGCGATAAGCACGCAACAAGCGAAAAAATTAGATAACGAGGCACAAACCATGATACAGACTACATCACTAAAGCAAAAAGCAATCCAATTGATGCATATTTTATTTCCGATTCTCGTCTCTCAAATCGCTTTGTCCGCCATTACCTTCTTTGATACTAATATGTCTGGAAAATTTGGCACGGCCGATCTGGCAGGAGTCGCTATTGGCACCAGCCTTTGGATTCCTATTCAGACGGGCTTAAGCGGAATTCTTATAGGCATCACACCCATTGTTTCCCATCTTATGGGCAGCAGGAAGGAAAAGGAAGTTGCTTATCAGGTTATGCAAGGCTTATGGCTATCGCTGATCGTTTCAATACTTGTTCTCTTGATCGGCTTCATTGCCCTTTCCCCCATCCTGGATTTTATGAATTTGGAGGTTGCTGTAAGGGATATTGCCTTCCGTTTCCTGGGTGCCATCTCCTTCGGGGTAATCCCATTGTTCGGCTATACCGTTCTGCGCAGCTGCATCGACGCTCTAGGGCAAACTCGCGTTTCCATGTTCATTACACTCATTGCGCTGCCAGTTAATGTAGGGCTAAACTACCTGCTGATTTACGGGCACTTTGGATTTCCACGTTTGGGTGGTGTCGGCGCAGGTGTCGCTTCAGCCATAACCTATTGGGTCATATTCGCTATTGCCCTGCTCTTTATTTACCGATCTGAGCCCTTTGTAAGCCTCCAGCTGTTCCGTAAGTTCTACTCCATCTCGCTGCGAAGCTTCAAAGATCTGTTGAAGATCGGTGTACCTATCGGCTTTTCGATCTTTTTTGAAACGGCTGTTTTCTCTGCTGTAACACTTCTGATGAGCCGTTTCGATACCATGACGATTGCCGCTCATCAAGCAGCGATCAATTTCGCCTCAACTTTATACATGATCCCGTTAAGCATCTGCATGAGTCTTACGATTCTTGTCGGCTATGAGACAGGGTCTGGCAGACTAAAGGATGCACGCCAGTATGGAATCATGGGCATCGGTTTAGCCGCTGTACTATCGCTGGCAACGGCACTTGTCCTCTTTTTTGCGGGAGATCATGTTGCCGGTCTATATTCAGATGACCCTAATGTCGTATCACTAATACAGCACTTCCTGATCTATGCAATCTTCTTTCAAATATCCGATGCGATTGCAACGCCTACACAAGGTGTACTCCGGGGTTATAAAGATGTTGTTCCAGCCTTTGTCATTTGCTTTGCCGCCTATTGGGTCGTAGGGCTTCCTACAGGCTACCTTCTGGCCACTTACACTGATCTAGAAGCTTATGGCTATTGGATCGGATTGATCACTGGTTTAGCTATTGGTGCTATATTGCTCATGTCACGGTTAGTTAAGGTTCAACGCCGCTACGCTGCCAAGTATGTAGAAGGACAACTTCAAACGTAAAAAGAGACAGAGGGTATTCAGCAACTGTGCTAAATAATAAACCCGCCTAAAAATAGGCGGGTTTATTTCAATTCATTTTAAATTGTGGCACCACATAAGCGCCTATTGAGAAAGACGGGAAGCCAATTCGTATAGCTCCAGATCGAAATCTTTTTTCGTATTCACAACTGTATCAATATCTGTAAGCGTCAATTCACCTTTAATAATGCCACAAGCTTTATCTGATTCGCCTGCGATCAGACTACGCACAGCAAAGTCGCCTAGGCGGCTGGCCAAATTGCGATCTACCGGAGTTGGAGTGCCTCCCCGTTGAATATGTCCAAGAACGGTAACGCGTGCGTCCAGAGAAGCATGACGGTCTTTCAGTGCCAGCGCTACATCTTCGCCCTTACCGACGCCTTCTGCAACGATTACGATACTGTGACGTTTGCCTCTGGCAAAGTTATCACGCATCCGGTCAGCAACTTCATTCAGATCGTAAGGCATTTCTGGAACCAGAATAGTTTCCGCACCGGAAGCAAGGCCTGCATGCAGGGCAATATCACCACAGTGACGTCCCATAACTTCTACAATGGAGGAGCGTTCATGTGAGGACATGGTATCACGCAGCTTGTTGATGGCATCAACAACAACACCTACTGCAGTATCAAATCCAATCGTGTAATCCGTGTAGGAAATATCATTATCAATAGTGCCCGGCAAAGCCATTGTGTTAATGCCCAATTTGCTGAGTTTGTTGGCCCCTTTGTAAGAACCGTCTCCGCCGATAACTACAAGTCCGTCGATACCCATTTCATTCAGAATATCTGCGCCCTTTTGTTGGCCTTCTGGCTTCAGGAACTCCAGACAGCGTGCGGATTGCAAAATAGTGCCGCCCCGTTGGATAATATCGCCTACACTGCGCAGATCCATCGGGAAAATATCACGGTTCAGCAGGCCTTGATACCCGCGTTGAATTCCGTAAACCTCAACCCCAAAGAAAATTGCACTCCGTACAACCGCACGAACGGCAGCGTTCATGCCCTGTGAGTCTCCCCCACTGGTTAATACTGCGATTTTTTTAACTTTAGTCATCCTGTTGTTCCTCCTCAAAATTGTGTGAAGCCTCATCCTTCTTCTGAATGACACTCCACAGCATGCTAGTACATGTGTTTGCGTATCCAACGGCTGTTAACGAAGAAGAATAGTCTCGTAAGCGGACTTCCTTTCATTAAACGTTTAGATACGGAGCGAACCTCCCGCTGTTCGCTAACTTTAGGATCAGATAAATACAATGCCAGCAAGCCCTCGATAACCATGCGATGCATAGAAGTCTCAGGAAGATTCCGGACATCCTTGCGGGCCCATTCCACTATGGAAGCAATCCGATTCAACATGGTATCCGTGTTGTCATAATAATTGCAGAAATTGAGATCACCACCGGCCCGGTCTTCATCCTGATCAATTAGGTAATCCAGCATAATGTGCAGGCCGCACACATTAGGGAAATATGCTGCTCGAATGGATGCCGACGCGCTCAGGCTTAGCTTGGGATCGCATGAGGCCAGAAACAGCATAAAAACACCCAGAGTAGATCCCGTGGCCGCCGCAAATTCATTCCAGTGCAAATGTGGTGCCCGGTAACCCTGCTCCTCCCACCATTCCTTCAAGGCAGTTTCCCTGAGTTCTGGTCGGATATGCTTATAAACCTGCAAATCCGTATAGAGCACGGCCAGTTCACGAATTTCCAATGCTGCTGCGGAATATCCTGGCAGTTTGGCAATCATCTCCTGGCATTTGCGGACTAACCTGCACAAATACCCGCCGTCGTTCTGTTCGCTGCGCAGCGCATAATAATTAACGGGCTCAGCGGCCGGATCAATAGCATCCAGCATCGATTGATGCAACAGCCTGAAATCGGCCGGATCTAGCGAAGTACTGCGATCACATAGGTTGTCCAGATAATCACTGATCGTTTGATAAGCAACAATAAGCGGAATAAGTATATGTCTCATAGACAAATTGCCGGCGGCATAAATACCGCCGCCTTCGCAATGAAACTGTTTCGTTTCAAGGCTGGCAAGCGCTTGCTTCCGGAGTTCGGGATCGGGAATCCCTTCCGCATCTTGGCGCCAGAAACGGAGACATTCTCTCACTTCTGGCAGAACGTACTTGTAGACCCTGCTCATAAGCCCAATTGGGCCACGAGGGCTAAGGTAACGGCCTTGCTCAAATTCACTCAATGACAGTGCCTCCACATTGTTGTCTCCTTATCCAAATCATCATTATTATAATATGATCATCGTATTTGTACAAACAACAAAATCACTTTCGCAAAACCATGAAAGATTCAGAAATACAACATTTTAACAAACATGATTCCAGTGCTTTATGCTATACTAGCCGTATTTGATATCTGGAGGAGTGCAATTCCATGCTTTTAGATCGGACCAGCGGCCGTTACAGTGATCAGAATTGGCTGCGTTCCTTTATGTTTACTCTTTATGGTACTAGCGTCCTTGTGGTATCTTACTTCCCGTTATTTTACACCCATTTAGGCTTCAGTAGTTCACAGGTAGGGTATTTGTATTCCCTCGGACCTCTTATTTCTATTCTGTCCAATCTGTTCTGGAGCATGGTCAGTGACCGACTGGGCACGATTAAGAAGATTTTGGTTATTCTGCTTGCTGGACAATTAGTCACTTCTCTTTTGCTAGCCAGAGCCACGGACTTCTCATCTGTCATGCTTATTTTGTCTTTTTTCTATTTCTTCTATTATCCTGTATTTCCACTGGCAGATACAATGGCCATCAAAATTGCCCAGCGTCACGGACGCAACTTCATTGCCATTCGTGTGTTCGGCTCTTTAGGTTATGCTTTTTTTGCGCTGACGGTAGGATATATATTGAGAGCTTTGGGTTCCTCTTGGAGCATGGCCGTCTGTATCGTCATCATTATAGCAGCACTGATCCTGACGTTTTGGTTAAAGGATGTCAAGCGAACTACTGAACAGATCCCTAACAAGGACGAAGCCCTCGATCCATCAGTTAAGGGAAATGGCCTTAAGCAAATTCTGCTGCAAAAAGAAGTGCTGTGGTTCTTCGGTTGTGTCTTTGTCCTCGCGCTGGGCCATCGAATGAACGAAGCCTTTCTCACAATTAGCTTAAAGCAATTGGGTGCAGGTGAGGAAGTCATTGGTTGGGCACTGCTCGCTTCAGCGTTGAGTGAGATTCCTATATTCTTTCTGCTCAGTAAATACGGTGACAAATTCAAAGAGCTCCCGTTACTTGCCTTTGCCAGTCTCATGTATGCATTACGTTTCTATCTGATGTCTGTAGCCCATCATCCGGACTCTATCATCGCCATTCAAGCCATGCATAGTGTTTCCTTCGGCGTGTATTATGTAACGGCAGTCCGTTATATCACGCGGATCATTCCCGACCACCTGCGTGCAACGGGGCTTGCTATCTTCACTGTTGTATGGTCAAGTGTAGCTGGACTGCTCAGTGGTACATTTGGCGGGCTTATTTTTGAAGAGGCCGGACGTTCAACTTTTTATCTGGTAGCTGTGTTCTTCTCTCTTGTAGCGTTTGTCGGTTTCCTGGGTAAATATTTATTCGACTCTAACATCGACCCGGTGCGCTATTTCAAAAGTAAAAGAAAACCCTTAGATAAGTCTTCATTATAAAATACAACTGCTATCTATAGTATAAAAAAGGCCTTCGCCTCCCTATCGTAAGGGATTGCAAAGGCCTTTGCCATATGTACAGTAGCACAAGCTGTTATCCGATGCGTTCCATTTCTTCGTCACTAATCTCAAAATTGTTGAATACATCCTGAACATCATCATTATCCTCGAAAGCATCCATCATCTTCAGCAGCTTCTCTGCATTCTCGCCCTCAACAGCAATCGTATTCTGCGGAATCCAGCGTACCTCTGAGCTTGCAAAATGGTATCCCTGGCCTTCCAGTTCTACTTTAACTGCCTCCAGCTCATGTGGATGGGTCAGAATCTCGAAGCTATCCTCTGATACAGTCAAATCATCCGCTCCGGCTTCCAGCACTTGCATCATTACTGTATCTTCATCCAAGCTGTCATACGCTTCGCGGTCAATGGTCAGAACGCCCTTCTCATCAAACATATAGGACACACAGCCTGATTCGCCCATGTTCCCGCCCCGTTTACTATATATGGACCGTACATCAGCGGCCGTACGATTGCGGTTATCTGTAAGGCACTTCACCATAATAGCTACGCCACCGGGACCGTAACCTTCATAGTAAATTTCTTCATAGTCCACGTCCTCGTTGCCGCCTGTGGCCTTCTTAATCGCCCGATCGATATTATCGACCGGCATATTAATCGCACGTGCGCTCGCGATTGCCGTCTTGAGTCCGAAATTCGCATCCGGATTGATCCCGCCTTTGCGTGCCTGCACATAAATTTCGCGGGCCAGCTTAACGAATTTATTATTTTTGGCTTGATCGGCCTTGCCTTTACGATCCTTAAATAATTTAAACTTCATGACGAAACGCTCCCCATCAAATATGACTTTCAAATTACATTCCTCATACAAAAAGCACTATTCATAGTTTATCATTCTATGACACCCAAGGTCAAAGCAGGACAGAAGAAAACTGCCCTAATTCCACATAGGTATCCGCTATTATCTGCTTAAAATCACTAAAAAAACACAGTTCCCGAAAGAACTGTGTGTTGATTAAATCGATTGGGTTACTAAATCTTGCAACCACATAACATATATTTACAGCTGACAGTTTAACTGCCGTTGCTGTTTATTATAATTTAACTACGTTCGCTGCTTGGGGTCCACGAGTACCATCAGTAATATCGAATTCTACCGTTTGGCCTTCGTCTAACGTCTTAAATCCATCACCTTGAATTGCTGAAAAATGCACGAATACATCCTCGCCGCCATCAACTTGCAAGAAACCATAACCCTTTTCTGCATTAAACCATTTCACTGTACCTTTCAAATGAACAACCTCCTAAAAATAGCGCCATATATGGCGTATACTTACATTATACTCCGATTTATCCTTTGGGGCAATCCAACTTTTCCTTCAATATGTTGATTTAATTTGCTTTTCCCTTCTCTCGTGCGTTATCATTGAGCCAAAAGTCAAAAAGTCAAAAATCGCCAGGGTGGTAATGAAAATGATAAAAAAACATGAAATATACAAGACAGATAAGTGGAATATGATGACGGTAGAAGTTCAAGGCCGGTATATCATCCTCCGGGAAATATCAGATCAATGGGGTGAAGAGACCCATACCTTCATGAGCCGTCCGGCTATGATGCAATGGGTCAATAACCGGTTCAACAAAGAATCCTATAAAGATAATGAAGATGAATACAAAAACATTATTACTGCTTTCAAACAGGTGTAGCCCATTATGGACAGTGAGAACCTCACGATTTATATAATTTCCGTCCTATGTCTGGGCGCAGTGCTGGTTATGGCAAGGGACCGTGTTCCGCAGCAGTTGAAGCGGGGCATGGCCCTGACTGCGGTCATTATGATTCTTCTGGCTTTTGTCTTAATTATTTATAACTTTTTAGCATAACTTCCGCATAACGCAGCCCAAGGATTAATAATCATGATTTGGCAGGGCATACTAAGCTGACCTAGAACTAGGAGGCGGCCGTCATGTCCATTACAACCAAGTCTCTTCCTCTTTTGCTTGCGCTTAGTCTACTGCCTGGTGATTGGTCATCCGCAGTGCTGCAACGGGAGAATGCACCTAATTCATCTCATCATTCGAGGAGGATTTCCATGGAACAATTATTGAAGAGAAGTGAAGTGCCTGCTGAGAACCGCTGGAAGCTTGAGGATATGTTTGCTTCACAGAAGGAATGGGATGCAACATACGCTGAAGTTAAGACAATTATTAAGAAGGCTGCTGATTTCCAAGGAAAGCTCGACTCGCCTGAAGCGCTTAGAGATTGCTTCAAGCTGGATGACAAGTTGTCACAGCAAACGGAGCTCCTGTATGTTTATGCGCATATGCGTCAGGATGAAGATACGGCTAATTCCGTTTATCAAGCTCTTTCCCAGAAAGCGAAGCAGCTCAGTGTGGAAGCTGGTGAGGCCCTATCTTTTGTTACACCGGAAATTCTTGCCTTGCCTGTCGAGAAGCTTGATGAATTCATTGCTGATCCTGATCTGTCCGACTATACCTTTACTTTAAAAGAGATGAAACGTGAGAAAGCTCATGTTCTATCTAAAGCAGAGGAAGCTTTGCTCGCCCAAGTAGGCAACATCTCCCAGGCTCCGCAGAACATCTTCGGCATGCTGAACAATGCAGATCTAAGGTTCCCAAAGATTAAAGATGAGAGTGGCAAAGAAGTTGAGCTTACTCACGGAAGCTATATCAAGTTCCTGGAAAGCCCGGACCGTGAGGTTCGCAAGAACGCTTTTAAAGCAGTCTATGAGACTTACGGTAAACAAAAAAACACAATTGCAGCCACTCTTAGTGCAAATGTGAACAAAAATGTATTCTACTCGCGTGTTCGCAAGTATCCGTCAGTCTTGGAAATGTCACTCTATGGCGACAATATCCCTAAAGAGGTCTATAGCAATTTGATCGATACGATTCATGAGAGTCTGCCCCTGATGCACCGGTATATGAAGTTGCGCCAGAAGCTGCTCGGTGTGGATGAGCTACATATGTACGACCTGTTTGCTCCGCTTGTTGATGAATATAAGCTGGATATTACCTTTGAAGAAGCCAAGAAGATCACGAAGGAAGGCCTCAAGCCGCTTGGTGAAGACTATCTGAACGTGCTTCAGGAAGGCTACGACAATAGCTGGATCGACGTCTACGAGAATGAGAACAAACGAACCGGTGCATATAGCTGGGGAGCCTACGGCACCCACCCTTATGTCCTGCTGAACCATAATGATAATCTCAACAGTATGTTCACGCTGGCGCATGAGATGGGTCATGCTCTGCATTCTTACTACTCGGATAACACACTGAAATATCGTGATGCGCAATATACGATTTTCTTAGCAGAGGTTGCTTCCACGACAAATGAAGCGTTGCTAATGGATTATTTGCTTAATAAGTCGACTGATCCGAAGGAAAAAATGTATCTGCTCACCTACTATGCCGACCAGTTCCGCACAACTGTATTCCGGCAAACGATGTTCGCCGAGTTCGAGAAAATAATCCACAAACGCGCCGAAGACGGTGAAGCACTTACAGCCCAGGATCTCTCAAAAGCTTATTACGACCTCAACGTTAAGTATTATGGCGAAGGTATGGTTGTGGATAAGGATATCGAGATGGAATGGGCTCGGATTCCACATTTCTATAACAGCTTTTATGTTTACAAATACGCAACTGGCTTCTCAGCCGCAACCAGCTTTGCCAAACAGATTCTTGAAGAAGGCAAACCTGCGGTTGACCGTTATCTCGGCTTCCTAAAGAGCGGCGGCAGCGACTATTCCATTAATATTTTGGCAAAAGCCGGTGTGGATATGTCTTCACCTGCGCCGATTCGTGAAGCGATGAGTGTGTTCGAAAGCATTATCTCGCAGATGGAACAGTTGACCAAATAAGTGGGAAAGTTTACTATTAGACTAATCCCCTGCCCATAATGGGCAGGGGATTTTATACTGTTACAACAGTCTCGAGGAGGAAAATTCGATGAAATTTCAATGGTCACTTATTGCGGGTCTAATCTTTGCACTGCTTATAGCTCTGTTCGCAGTCATCAACGTAGATCCAGTTGAGGTCAACTTCGGCTTTGATGTTGTCAGTATCCCGCTTATACTCATTATTGTTGGCTGTGCCTTAATTGGCGGGGTCATAGTCGGTTCTTTTGGCATTCTTCGCCAATACAAACTGCAGAAGCAAATTAAGGTCTTAACTGCAGAGCTTGCGAAACTCCAAGATACAAACAACTCATTGGAATCTCTAAACATTAATAATGAAACCCCAACAACTGATAGCACACCTCAGATTTAAGGAACCAAGAAGAAACGGCTTGGCCGTCCTCTGAAAGAGACGTCATCCGTTTCTTCGAGAAAGTGAAGGATAATTTATCGTGTGATTTTGAAATATCTCAGGAGGACTAGCCCATGCTAAGCATTCAACCCAATGAAGATTATATTCTAACCATTCTCAAGAAATTGCTCGACACCCCTAGTCCCAGCGGTTATACCGCTCAGGTCATGCATCTTGTGGCCGAGGAGGCAGCTGCACTGAACGTACCCCTTAGCTGGAATGAAAAAGGTGGCGTAATCTTATCCGTCACAGGACTTGATCCAACGCGTACGATCGGAATCAGTGCACATGTTGACACCCTTGGTGCCATGGTTCGTTCGATCAAATCAAACGGCACATTGCGGCTAACCTCCGTCGGCGGATTTACGATGCATAGTATTGAGAATGAATACTGCATTATCCACACCCGCAGCGGCAAGACCTATACAGGTACGATTCTGACCAGCCACCCTTCCGTTCACGTCTATCCCGATGCGCGCGACTTCAAGCGCCAAGAGGAAAATATGGAAGTACGTATCGATGAGCTGGTGTCGTCCAAAGAAGATGTGCTTAAGCTCGGCATTTCCGTTGGTGATTTCATTTCCTTCGATGCCCGTGCGGTTATTACGCCAAGTGGATATATTAAATCGCGTCACCTGGATGATAAAGCTAGTGTTGCGGCACTGCTTGGCCTGCTGGAAAGTATGAAACGTGAGGGCTGGAAGCCGCTGCATAACCTCTCACTGCTTATCTCCAATTATGAAGAGGTAGGACACGGAACAGCTTGGATTCCTGCAGATATAAATGAAATGATAGCGGTAGATATGGGAGCAATGGGTGATGATCTAAGCTGTAAGGAAACGGATGTCTCGATCTGCGCCAAAGACTCTTCAGGCCCCTATGATTATGTTATGACAGGTCGTTTGGTTGAATTGGCAAATGCGCTGGCGATTCCTTACGCTGTGGACATTTACCCTATGTACGGCTCCGATGCTTCTGCCGCGCTTAGAGGTGGCAACAATATTCGTGCTGCCTTAATCGGTCCAGGGGTTCATGCCTCACATTCCATGGAGCGGACCCATAAGCAAGCGGTAATAAATACTGCCAAACTGCTTGCCGCTTATGTCGGCGAGCACTGATACCAGCAGCCCCAGCTCCAAGCTGCGGCAGCTTTGGGAACGTAAGCACTGGCTGATCATTTCAGCCTTGCTACTGATGATTATTCTGATCGCGGGATCTATTATGCTGTTGATGCCTACGCTGCAGAAGGAGGTCTTTGACGGCCTCCCTCATTCCTATACCTATACGGAGAACATAACTCCGCAAAAAGTACAGCTGCATCTGCTGTCGCTTGACCCTGATGACATTGTTCTACAGACGGCAGGCACACCACTGCGCCAAGTTGCGGCTTACGGCATCAATGGTGGATTTTTTTATGGTAAGGATCTCTTGTCCATTGCTATTATGAACGACAAACCGGTGAACGGAGTCAAGAAGGCCTATGGTTCCGGCTGGTTTAACGCCAAGTATGCGCGGGGAACGCTGGTCTGGGATGCCACTAGCCGCAAATTTTCGGTGCAGGTGGTCTCATCTGGAGATGAACTAATTGTAGCTGACCGTAACCATTACTTCGCTCAAGGCGGCATCAGTATGAACCTTGAGCACGAGGAGTTATGGGCAGCTACAGCTACCGTAGAGCACCTGCCTTATGCCGATGAGAGACGGATGCGCTCAGGCATGGTGTATGATAATACTGGCAAGCTGTGGCTGATTGTCACGCCAACTCTCACTACGGCCGCAGAATTCCGTACAGCCGTGCTGCAGACTGTTCCCGGCATTGGCCGTGAGGGCATCTTCCTCGATGGGGATGGCTCCTCGCAGATGAATGCCGCGGAAGTCGTACTGACCGGCGATCAGCGTTCGGTAGTGCAGATGATTGCGGTGGCTATCCACTAACCATAACGAAAACAAGCTGACACCCGATAAACTGGTGTCAGCTTGTTTTTTATAAAGTCTAATCATCAAAGTTTAAGCCTTACCAGCGATTCTCTCCGCAAGTTCGCTTAGATACGTCCAGCGTTCCATGAGGCGCTCCAGCTCTGCTTCTGCTTGCTGTTGCTGCTCTGTTAGCTCCTGCAGCTTAGAAGAGTCGGCAAAGGCGGCTTCCATCTTGGAGTTAATCTCAACGATTCGTGCCTCAGTCTGTTCAATCTCTTTATCGATCCCCTCATATTCACGCTGTTCCTTGAACGTAAACTTGGGTTTCTCCGTGCTTGACTGAGCAGTTACTACATCGGCTATAGGTTCTATTGGTGCGCTAGGGATAGAGCTTATTTCTCTTTTGTTAGACGTTGAATTGCGGACTTGGACATTCTTGGCTAACCATTCTTCATATTCGGTATAATCACCCACATGGAGCCGGATCTCCCCATCTTCAAAGGCAATGAGTTTATCCATGGTGCGGTCCAGGAAATAGCGATCATGGGAGACAGTAAAGACAACACCAGGAAATTCATCCAGATAATCTTCCAGTACAGCCAAAGTACCGATATCCAGATCATTTGTCGGTTCATCCAGCAGCAGCACATTGGGCGCGCCCATCAGCACACGCAGCAGGTAAAGACGTCTTTTCTCGCCACCGGACAGCTTGGAAATCGGCGTCCACTGTATGGCGGGTGGAAACAGAAAACGCTCCATCATCTGGCCAGCCGTAATCAAGCTGCCATCGGCAGTCTTAATGACTTCAGCCTCTTCCTTCACGTATTCAATCGCCCGCAGACTTTCATCCATATCCTGATGCTCTTGCGTGAAATAACCCAGCTTCACTGTAGTCCCAAGCTGAACCTCACCACTGTCAGGCTCAATTTTACCGGCAATCATATTAAGCAGCGTAGATTTTCCGCTGCCATTCGGTCCGATAATACCTACCCGATCTTGCGGCACTGCAATATAGGTTAGATCTTTAATAAGCTGACGACCATCGAGCGCCTTGGACAGGCCAAGAATTTCAATGATTTTGCGACCCAGACGTGTCGAGCCCACGGAAATATCCAAAGCACCAGCGGAAGCATTCCCCTGAACGTCTTTCAATTTCTCATAGCGATCAATTCTGGCTTTCTGCTTCGTTGAACGGGCTTTGGGTCCGCGACGAATCCACGCCAGCTCACTACGCAACAGCATCTTACGCTTCTGTTCAGCTGAGGCTTCGCGTTCCTCACGATCGGCCTTTAACTCAAGAAAACGCGAATAATTCGCTTCATAACGGAACAAGCGACCTCCATCCAGTTCCAGCATCACTCCAGCAACACGATCCAAGAAGTAACGATCATGCGTGACCATCAATAATGCGCCGCGTCGTCTTTTTAGATATTGCTCCAGCCAAGATACGGATTCCGTATCAATATGGTTAGTAGGCTCATCCAGGATAAGCAGCTCCGAGGGTGTAATCAGTGCTGCCGCTAGTGCCACACGCTTGCGCTGACCACCGGAGAGAGAGTCCATTAGAGCATCAAATTGAGTAATGCCGAGCTTCGTAAGTACACTCTTGGCTTCACTTTCCAAATGCCAAATATCTGCCGAACCAATATCATGTCCAATCTGTACCAGCTTGTCTTCCAGCTTAGAATTACCCGGATCACTCTCTAGAAGAGCTAGCGTCTCCATGTAGTTACGCATCATTACCAGTTCCGGCACATCTCCTGCAAAAACCTGCTGCAATACTGTATTCTCTGGATCGTACGGTGGATTCTGCGCCAGTGTCTGCACTCTTATACTATTCCCAATCGATACTTTGCCTGAATCTGGTGTTTCCAACCCGGCAATAATACGCAAAAAGGTTGATTTCCCCGTACCATTCACACCGATAATGCCGATCTTGTCCTGGTCTTCCATACCAAATGAAGCTTCGCGGAACAGTACTTTTTCTCCATAGGTTTTGGAAAGATTCTCCACAGTCATAATATTCATTCTATATCCTCGTTTGCTATATTATTTTCTTTATCATCCTCTGCAGGATGCAGGTTATTCATGGCTCCCTTAATGAAGAGGCTGGCAGCAAACTTGGCCCGCTTAAATGCATCCGCTTCAGTAAAAGAAGGGTCAAACAATATATCCATTTTGAGACGATCCAGCATGCCAATATAAGACTGTGCCATCAATTCAGGCTCGGATGCCCGGCCCTCCAGCAGCACTTTTACAACCGCCTGCATGTATTGTTCCATAAAAAGCGCCATATACGCTACCAGCTCTGGGTTATTGTTAGGAGCAAGGAAAAAAAGCTTGGTATGCTGCTTGCGCTCATAATAATAGAACATATGATGCTTGGCGATCACCGACAGCTTATCTGTAAAAGTAGTGTGATTCTGAAGCTTGTTCTCTAACTGCTGCAGATATCCCTCGCAATCACGGCGCGTTACGGCCATAAACAGATCTTCTTTGCTTTTGAAATATAAGTACACGGTGCCCTTGGCAATCCCGGCCTTCTCCGCCACATCCGACATCTTCGTTTCGTAAAATCCACTTGAACCGAAAAGCGTATGGGCAGCATCCAGAATAGCCGTGTGTTTGTCATTGGATACGTTGCTCATCGGTTCACCCCCAAAGTGTGCCAAGCAGCAAGGCAATGGCAGCACCAATAATAGAACTGATTGTATTGACCGAATCATTGCTCATCCAGCGCCAGCCCCGGGCGTGCACAGTAGGAGCACCGCAATGCGATTCGCCTTCCACGATACGGCCGCATACGGTACAGCGGTGCATCTGCTGCACAGTTGCACCAAGGACGGAATCGGCAAAAGCACCCGCCAGACCTCCAAGCAGCCCTGCCAGCGTAAGCAGCCAGAAGGAATGGTCCGGCATGCCAGACACTGCCCGTAATACCCAAGAAGCGGCACCTATGAGGACTCCACCGCCAGCGGCGGCAAGAGTACCTAACAACGAAACGGCACCTGACGCACCTGCCTGAAGAACTTTACCTGTCAGAACAGAACGTGGCGGCTTCTTGCTAAGCGTGCCAATTTCCGTGGCCCATGTATCCGAGGTCACGGTAGCCATTACACCAATGAACAGAAATCCCCACATTTCCATAGGGAAAATGGCATTCAGCAGAACCAGCAGCATGCCGATCCCCCCGTTAGCGAAGACCTGTCCGGCATCACGCCGACCCGTTTTGGCGTACGTTAACTCCAGCTCGGCTTTATTATCGTGGCGAAGCTTGGACAGCAGACTTGAAGAAATGAAGAACACCAGCAAGATACCGAACCAAAAAGCATTCCCGGCACCGAAATAAATAGTACCCATCATTACTGCAGCAAGCATACCAGAGAGGCTCAGCGATTGCCTCCAATAAGCCACTCCGGCAACAAACAGGGCGCCACAGGCGCCGATGAACCATAACATATATTCAACTCCTGCTATCTAAATACCGTTCTTATCCGATCAGGCAGGTGCCCATCAGCTTGTCGCCCCAGTACAGCTCGAACGAGTCGCCAGT